>Ga0115003_10000144_pt1 | contig 57392 bp, 40 predicted proteins | sample ArcticOcean_MG_C_7_FD_88736 | JGI IMG/M metagenome (GOLD analysis project Ga0115003, IMG submission 88736) | Marine microbial communities from western Arctic Ocean - ArcticOcean_MG_CB11_88 | ecosystem: Environmental > Aquatic > Marine > Oceanic | place: Arctic Ocean: Canada Basin | collected...
AGGGAGGAACAGGGACGTCAGGGGTTCCGATCGTGCGTGGGAGATTTCGCAACGGTGGGTGGGGGGATTCACGTTTCGCGCAAAGTCGATCGCGCGTCGCCCGAACGTACCGTGAAGAATTCCTGCGCGTACGCATTCGCCAGCTCCGCCTGGACCTGGTGCATCACCGCCTCATTTTGTTGGTCGCCCATCTCACTGAACGAGGACGTCGCGTGACGCGCCGCGCAATGACGGAAGCGCGACTACGAGAGTGATTTTGTTGATGACAACTCCGAGTCCCAAAAAGCCGAAGCCGCCACCAGAACAGTTTTGAAGTCGATCGTCAAAGTCGCGCTGTTCTCCGCACACCACGACGCGGCGTCGTCGCCTCGTTTGGGAGGGCAGTCGGCGCGCGTGTTACCTGTCACTATGGCGGCGGAAGTGCCGTCTCCCCTGGAGGTGTCCGTGCCCATCGCGCCTTGGTACCACGAGAAGATGTCGAACGGCCAAACGCCGTTTCAGATGGGCTTAAACTTTGGATTAGTGGGCACGAGCTGCGTCGCGGCGCAAGGCACGGTGCACTGGACGAGAACGGCGATGGTGCAGCAGCAGCTCGCGGGTATGCGCGGTGAGGTGCCGCTGGGGATGGTCGCGCAGACCGCGTCTATTTGGCAAAGCGAGGGACTTCGCGGTTTGTACCGGGGCTTCTCCGCCGCGGCGCTGCGCGAAGCGACGTACAGCTCGCTGAGGTTCGGGTTGTACGAGCCGTTGAAAGTCGCGCTCGACACGAGCGAGGGGAAGGAGGAGTTGCCGGTATGGAAAAAAATAACCGCCGGCCTCGTCGCTGGCGCGGGGGCCGCGGCCATCGCGTCGCCTACGGATTTGCTGATGATCCAGATGGCGGCTTCGAAACAGTTCCCGCCGCCGTCCATGTTCCAAGTCGGCAAAGAAGTCGTCGCGAGGGATGGGATTTTGGGGTTGTACAAAGGTTTGGGGACCACCGTGGCACGCGCGGCGGTGTTAGGTGCGACGAAGATGGCGACGTACGACGTGGTGAAAACTGAGTTGCGAAACCAAGGGTGGGGTGAGGGGCCGGAGTTAGTTTTCGCCGCATCCGTCGTCACCGGCCTCGCCATCACGGTCACCACGTCCCCCGCGACGAACATGCAGACCATAATCATGAGCGGCAACGCCCCAGGCGGGGGGGGGATGCTAGGTGCGGCGACCGATATTATGCGCCGGCAAGGCCCAAAAGGGTTCTTTAGAGGCTTCGGAATGCAATGGGCCCGGTTCGGACCGTACGCCGTGGTGCAGTTTGCGGTTTGGGAAAGTCTGCGAAATATGTGCGGTATGAGCAGTATTTGAGTAGCTTGGATGTCATATTTATCAAGGCCCGGAACGTCGGGTGCGTGTTAGTGTGCGGAACACCAAGTGCGCGTAGCAGTAGCAAATATTATTCATCAATTTCTTCCACAGATGGCGTACGTCTTGCGCCGTCGCAACCGAAAAAAACATCCATGATTGTTTTGCTGCGAGTAAGGTGGCATTCTCCTCTCAAGCGGCAGATATCCGATTATCCGTTCGGTAATACCAGCTCGGCATTGCGGTACGGCACCGGTTCACGGGGGTGATGGTCGGTTTGTGCTGCGCTCGCATGCCCGCGATGCGGTCGATACACGCCGGAGCGTCGGTGGCGCGCTCCCGCCTCGCGCGCACGGTCCAGCGTCCGATCTCCGCCGTGGCCGGTCGTGCGACTCGATTTGCCATCCAACCGCTCGCGACGCGCGTCGCAGCCCCCGCGGCGTCGACACCCCGGTGGCGCCGCTCGACTTGGGATACGCACGGACGCGTTGTGTTGGATCGCCACGCCTCCACGCGCGCGCGCGCGGCTTCCTCGGTAGCCACGGACGAGGCTCCCGCTGTCGGCGACCCCTCGGCACCGGCATCCCGCGAAACCCCCGAGACGTTGCTTTTCATCGTGGAGGGCATGCGGTGCGGCGGGTGTTCCGCCGCGGTGTCGAAAGTGCTGAACGCCGACCCTGGCGTGACACGCGCGGCGGTGAACCTAGTCACGGCAACCGCGGCGTTGGAGCTCGCACCCGGCGTGGACGCGTTTGAAACCGTGGAACGCGCAAAAGCGGCGACTGAAGCGAAAGGATTCCGAATGTCGCTGCGACCCGTGGGCCGCGCCGCGGAGGAAGCCGCGATTGAAGCCAACACGCGACGTGAAGAAGAGCTGGAACGCACGCAGTTGGATCTGTACAAAGCCCTGGGGCTCACGGGGTTGTGTTTGGTAACGCACACCACGCACCATTTGCATCATTTCGGATTACACGAATACGCGCACGGCTCGTTGCTCACGGCGCTCGGCCAACCTTGGGTGGGCGGTTCCATTGCGGCGCTGGCGCTGTTGGGTCCGGGTCGAAATATCATGAAAGAAGGGTTCAAAGCCCTCGCCAACGGTGCGCCAAACATGAACTCGTTAGTGGGCGTCGGCGCGACCGCCGCGTTTACGCTCTCCGTCGTCGCCGCGTTCGCGCCGCCCACGATTGGCGAGTACGGCGTTCCCGTGAACAACGATTTCTTCGAAGAGCCCGTGTTGTTGCTGGCGTTTATTCTTCTCGGGCGCGCGCTTGAATCACGAGCGCGCGCGCGAGCGGCGTCGGACCTTCGAGCGCTTTCCACGTTGCTGCCCTTGGACGCGAAACTCGTGGTGGCGGACAAAACGGGCGAAAACGCCGAGGACGACGAGGACCCGATGACCGTGATCGTGGATCGCCTCGCCCTCCGCGCCGGTGACCTCGTGCGCGTGCTACCCGGCGAAGTAATTCCCGTGGACGGCAAGGTGGTGACGGGCGCGGCCGCGGTGGACGAGGCGACGCTCACAGGCGAACCCCTGCTGGTGCCTAAATCCGTGGGCGACGACGTCTCCGCGGGTACCGGCGTGTTTGAGGGTCCCCTGACCGTCCGAGCCACCGTCGCGGGCGACGGAAGCGTCGCCGCCGGAATCGCACGCACCGTGGCGGACGCGCAAGCGCGCGCCGCGCCCGTGCAGCGCCTCGCAGACGCGGTCGCGGGCCCTTTCGTGTACGCCGTGATGACGGCGTCCGCGTCGACGTTTGCGTTTTGGTTCTTTGCCGGCGACGCTTTGTTTCCGGGCGCGCTTCTGGAAGCCTCGAACGGCGCGGGCTCCACGCTCGGCGCCCTGAAACTCGCCACCGACGTACTCGTCGTGGCGTGCCCGTGCGCGCTCGGACTGGCGACTCCCACCGCAGTGCTCGTCGCGACGTCCGTTGGGGCGCGGCGCGGGTTGCTCCTTCGCGGCGGCGACGTCCTCGAAGCGGCGGCGAACGTGGGCGTCGTGGCGTTGGACAAAACAGGCACAATCACGGAAGGGAAACCAAGGGTGACGGGTGTGGCGTCCACCGGCAACGCATTCAACGCCGACATCTTGCGGCTAGCCGCAGCGGTGGAGGCGACGACCACGCATCCGCTCGCGGTGGCGGTTGCGGCGGCGGCGGCGGCGGCGGGGGAGAAAATCCCAAGAGCGAGCGACGCCGAGACCGTTCCAGGTCGAGGCGCTTCCGCGATCGTGGAGGGCAAACGCGTGTTCGTGGGTGAACCTTCGTGGGTGGAAACCTCGGTTGGTGCGGGTTCCATTGGGGCCGCCGCGGCGCTCGGCGCGGCCGCGGCGAATAACTCCGAGGCCCTGGGCGGACCCGCCGCGGCGGCGTGCAGCCTGGTGTGCGTGGGCGTGGAGGGAGAGGGCGTGGTGGGCGCCCTGGCGGTCGCGGATCGCACGCGCGCGGGTGCTGCTGAGTCCGTGTATCGGTTGCAGGCCATGGGTCTGCGCGTCGTGATGCTTTCCGGGGATCGCCAGGCCGCGGTGGACGCGGTGGCGCGCGACATCGGCTTGACCGGCCCAAACGCGCTCGCGGTTGGCGGGTTGCTTCCAAACGACAAGGCGGCGTTCATCGCGCGTCTGCGCGCCGAGGCGGGGGGCAAAGGCGTGGCTATGGTGGGCGACGGAATCAACGACGCGCCCGCGCTTTGCGCCGCAGACGTGGGAATGGCGGTGAGCGGAGGCATGGAAGCCACGGCGCAGGCGGCTGGGGTGGTTCTGTTGGGAGAGAACGCGGGGGGGGACGGTTCGCGCGGCGGCGGCGTCGGGCAAGCCGCGGACGCGATTGAGCTCGGGCGAAACGCGCTTGGTAAGATTCGTCAAAACCTTGGTTGGGCGTTGGCGTACAACCTGATCGGCGTACCAGTCGCCGCGGGGGTGTTGCTTCCGGAGTACGGAATAAGCTTGAATCCAGCCGCAGCGGGGGCGGCGATGGCGCTTTCCTCGGTTGCGGTGGTGACAAACTCGCTTCTTTTGAAAACGCCGGGGGGCGGGGAAACCGACGCGAACGCGCCGGCGAAACGCGCGGCGGCGGCGTCCCCAACCTCGCGGTGAGCTGTGTTTTTTCTTTCGCTGATTGTGTTACAATATTAATACTGAATACTAACTCTACACTACTGTTGTGATGAACCCGGTTCTTTTTGGGGTTGGTACAAAACACCGGACGATGTTCGTGTCAATTCATCGCCGCTTCCTTTTCGCCGACTTTTTTTCGACCATTTTCCTTTTCCTTCGCGCTGGGCGGCGCGAACGTGATGACGTTGGAGACGCTTCGCGAGCTGTGGACTTCCCTCGCGGTGACCTGCGCCACGAGCTTCTCTGAGATTTCCCACAGCTTCGCGCCTAGTTCGTCGTTCAAGGCCTCGTCGCTGGGCAGTTTAACTCCGAACTCGGGTTGGAAAAAACCTCGCAGGAAACCGCCGCCCAGCGGGAAATCGTCCTCGCCCGACTTGACAAACGACGGCGGCCCGCACAGGTACGCGCCGGTCATCGTTCCCGTGTTCACCCCGAGCACCATCTGCGTGGTGAACCGCCCGGCGTTCTCCATGGTGGTGGCCAGCGGCGGGTGGTCGAACGCGAACTTCAACAGCGCCCGCACCGGGGGGCTTTGCAACCGAAACAACCCGGAGGATGGGCAAAACCCGGGTGAAAACGCATTCGCCGTGATCCCCGTGCCGTCCCTCGCCAACCGCCGTGACAGCTCGCGCGCGAACAAAACGTTGCACAACTTGCTGTCTTTGTACGCCTTGTTCCCGTCGAACGTTGAGCCGTCGCACATGGCGAATTCGGGGCCTTGTTCAAGCCCGGAAAGATCGCCAAGCGTGGGGGTTAAACCGTTTCGCCCATCCGCGGACGTGGGGTCGTGCACGCAGGACGAAGTCACGACGACGCGCGCGCCTTTTTTCAACGACGGAAGAAGGTCCGTGACCAGCGCGAAGTGCCCAAAATGGTTCACCCCGATGGTCTCTTCAAACCCGTCCTGCGTGCGTCTGGGTGGGCCGTTTTCCGTAACGGAATTGCCCGCCCGGTCAGGCGCGACGCCCGCGTTGCACACCACGGCGTCTAACTTTCCACCTCGTTTCACGAAATCGCTCGCGAAATGGCGCACCTTCCCCAGGTTCCCCAAATCAAGCACCACCGGTTCCGCCCCACCCCCCCCAGTTCCAGCGTACCGCGTCACCTCATCGCACGCCAACCGGGCCTTCTCCGCGCTCCGAGCCGCGACCAACACCCGGCATCCCGCGGCGCACATCTGCTTCGCAGCCTCCAGCCCGATGCCACTCGCCGCGCCGGTGATAAGCACGGTTTTGCCGGTTCCGTTAAAAGTCGCGTCCACGCCCAAAGGTGTCACCCCGAGAGCCACACTGACTTGGGGGAAACGACGCGCGGTGGGGCGACGCGTGCGCCGCGTACGCGCCGCCGGCGCATGGAACGCGAGCGACGAGCCCGCGAAAGTCGAGCAAGACGCCATCATCCCACGCCAATCGGGGCGATCCCGATGTGACGATAGAATGGCGCTGGACGCGATAAAGCGTATTTGGATACTTCTAGAAAGGGGCGAGGGCGATTTTAAAATCGGCCACATCCGCAGTGCCGACGTGGCCAAGGCACAAACCCGCGTTTTCGCGGGATGGTGACGCAACGACGACGGTTGGGTCGTGAAATGAATGGCGAAAAGAAGAGGAGAGAAAGCATGAATAGGTGACTGAATAATCATACAATACGTCAAAAAATCAATCAGTCTGACAGCTCTCGGGTCGACGTCGTCGTCCCTCACTCCTCACCGTGCATGCGTGGCGTAATATCTCCACGACTTTGTGTTGCTTAGTGTTACACGTTCGTCGCGACGCGCGGTCCCCTTTGGGGAGGCTCTCGCGCGCGGCGAAAAGAATCATACAGTACGGGTATAAAAAACAGCCCGGCCCCGTCACGTCGGCGGAAGGCCATCCGCCGTCGGGAGCGCAAACCCGGCCGCGGCGGCGAGCGCGGCGGCGGAAAACGCGTTGCTCATATCCGCGTTTCCCGTGCCCCCCGCCCCTCCCCCCGATGCGGCGATGAACATCGACATCAGCATGGCCATCGTCCCCGGGTCCGTGCTGCCCATTCCAAGCATCGCCGCGAAGGGGTTGTACGCCGCGCTTGGCGTCGGCGGCGCCATCCACGGCGAGTGAAACGCGTTCGGCGCGTTGGCGTGGTGGGAGTTTTTTTGTTTCGGAGACGACGACTGCGTGTCGTCCACCAGCCCAGGGGCGAGAAGCCGGGCCTGCACGAACGAAACCCGGCTCACCCAGGTTTCCCAAGGCTCCGCGCCCAAAACGGCGGGCGCGCCGTTTGCGTCTGAGATGAATAAAAGAAAAATGTCAGTCTTTCGTATGTGTACGAGTAATTACCCTGGACAATCGGTAAACAGTGTGTCAGGATTTGGGAAACGCGCAATACGTACCGACGTACGCGATTTGAAGCGCGCTCGGGTCGTACCGCCCGCCCGCGGGGCGGGCCGCGCCGACCACGTCTGCGAGCGCGACATGCAGGTCGTCGAAGTTCGCAACCAGGGACAGGTCTATTTTTTTACGATTTTGCGCGCCTCTTCCCGACCCCACTGGCGCGGGGACTAGCTCCACGTCGCACTCCACGAACCGAGGCGCGAAAGCGTGTGTTTTGGTAACGGGCGCGAGGCACTCCGTCGCGCTGAAGTCGGCGACCGGCGCACTTCGCATTTGCGCGATACCCCCCAGGGAATCGATGGAAACCGGGGCTTTCTGCGCCGTCGGTCGATGCGTTGCGCCCGCGTTGTTCGGGCCGGGAAACCCGGAAAACGCCGTGACTCCGGGAAACCCGCCGAACGCGCCAAACGCGGAAGCCACGCCTTGGCTCATCGCGCGCAACACCGCTTCTTTGTGTCTCAACTCATCAAGCGCCGTCGCGGCGACGTTCAGAAGCGGCGCGGCGAGAAGTGGGTTTGACGCTCCGGGGAAGGGCACGAGGTGCGACGGAAACGAGTGGGGGGTTTGGCCGTGCGCGTTTCCAATTTCCTCCGCGAGCCACCGCGGGCGCTTCGCGCCACTCGCGCCCTCGCGCTCGCCCCCGCGCTGCTTGCTCCTACCGCCCGCGCTCCACCGCATGTGTTTCTGGCAGTGCTTGTGCCCCGGCATGGCCATCTCGCTGCACCGCCAGTTCTTCCCGTCGTTGCGCGAACACCGCATGCGTCCTTCGGGGATATCAACGGGCGGGACACCGTTTCGCCGGGTCTGACCCGGGTTGGTTTTGTGCACAGCGCCCGGCCTGTTTTTTTTTAAAGCGAGTCGTTTCGAACTTCCCGCCCGGAGCGCCGTTTTGGTCGCCGCAGTCCTCGCCCCAAAAGCCTCCCCGTGTGCGCCAAGCCGCAGCACATCAACCGCTGATTCGTGTGTCTTCACGCTCCCGTCACTGTCCATGCGCGCGCGCTTCGTGCCCGGCCCGCCGTCGTCAAGAAAAACGACGCGGTCGTTCTCCCCGGAACTGGTCTGTCCGTGCTCGCCCGAGGAACTTTGACAATGCGCGTGCCGCTCAAACGGCCCGCCGGGAGACGCGCGCCACGCATCGCGGGCGATTTTCGTATCATTCCCGGTATCATTCTCGGCGTCTATAGCAGTTGACATTGCAACTAAGGGGCGAATCGACTCGCGGCGTGGGCTCCCGGCGGTCTGCGAACGGGGACGAAGGGACGCGGCGGTCAGCGACTTGAGAAAAAACAGGCAAAAAAACGCTTCAGCCAGCGTGTCGGGGAGTACGAAACGGGACGAATAAAAAATATCGCCGGTGCGCGCGTCAGCGTCAGCGTCAGCATGTGGCCAGGTAGGCGCGACAGACACGCGTGGGGGCTTGTCGCGCTTTGTGTGTGCTGGGACGAACGTGCATCGCGTGGATTCGCGAGACTGCGCATACACGCCGCCGTCGTCGGGCGAGTCATTCCACGCTACGGGTCGTGCGGACCGCGCGTACGCGTAGTACGAGCGCTCGAGACTCGGGAAAAACGCGCTGTCGCGAGCTGTGAAAGCCGGTAAATTTCTCTGTACACGACTCCTCGGGACCGCGTTCACGAAGGGTAACCGCGTCGCCACACGCGCAGTACGCGAGGCAGGAAGACACACACCCGTGTGTGTATCTCCCGACTCGATTCCACACGCGAACGGCCAAAGCTACGACAGCCCGAGACGCTGTTCGCGCACGCTGATGCGAGAAAAAAAACAGACGCGCTGACGCACCGCTTCGAAAGAATACGCCGTTTTACCGCAACGCGGAGAGCGACGTCAGTACGCGAGTCACGACGGCCCGCCGAGACGACGCCGCCGCGCTTGACTCGCGTAAGATGTCTTCTCGGTAGCACGTCGCGGGGTTTAGTCGCGCGCGCTGTGTGAAGTGCGAGGAAGCGACGGATGGGGGAGGCAAAACTTCGAAAGCTGAGTCACAGGAATGTTCGGTTCAGAGTTTGCGCGAAAATTTGACGGATTTACAAACTCTGTGTATGAGCAAACAGCGCGAAAAAATCCAATTTGCGCCAAAATCCACCAGAGATCTTTCGTCAGACTTGACAGACGACTGTCTGACTGTTCAGACGACACTCTACTGTTCAGACAGATTGTGCAGACGAGCGGCGCCCGACGCGACCGCCACCGCCCTTTCCCCCCTTCTCGACTCTCACGCCACCCTCTCCGTGACCTTCCCAAAGTCCACCTTGAAGTCATCCGGCAGGACTTCGAATTTAATTCCCGTCGCGCTCACTGCGTCGATGAGGAGTTGCCCGCCCGCCACGGCGGGCGTCAGCACGCCGCCCACGAAGGGCAGGGAATCGCGCTTTGTGCTGAGCAGCAGCGCGGTTTCCACCGATACGCGCGCGGTTTCGTCGTACCCGTCGCCCGCGGAAATTTTCGCCCTCAAACTCACCCCGTCCTCCGCCTCCACGTTGACGTAGTAATCGCAAAAAAGCTTCCCCCGGGTTTCGTCGTCCAAACCCTGCCCCAGGGCGTAAAGCTTGCCCTCCGCTTTCAGCTTTTCCTCCTCCTTTTTCGACGACGTGTTGGCGCTCGCCGCCGCCTTGGCGCTGGCTTCGTCCGGGAACAGCAGGTGCTCGCTGTAGTTGAACCGCAAGCCGTACGGGTCCTCGCCAAGGTCCATCAGGAGCCAGTTCGTTCTGCGAATGAGCCGAGTGTCGTAAAACGCGTAGGTGAAAGGCCCGGACCAGCCGTCGAAGTCGGCGTGGTGTTCGATTTTGTTCAGAACCTTGTCGCTGTCCTCCAAGCGCTTCCCATCGCCAACCGCGCCGCCCAGCGCGAACGGGTCGCCCATGATCTTAGCGACTTTGCTCATTGCTTTGGTCATCGCCGCGCGCGTTGCGAGGGTACCACCGGACGGCACGCCGCCGTTGCCGTGCATGAACGTGTGCATTTTCCCCACGTCCGCGAGCGTTTTCTTGCGCAGCTCGCTCGCGGCGTAAAACGCGGCGAGATCGGGAAGCCCGCCCGCGCCAGCCGCGTTCGGCACGATGATCACGCCCTGTTTCTTGGCGTAGTCGTGCTGCTGAATCAGCTTGTGCGTGAACGGAACCTCGCCATTCACGTCAACGTAGTCGCAGTCGAAATCAATACACGCCTGGACCAACAAATGCGCGTTGGTGTTCATGAACGGCCCGGCCACGTTCAACACGCACCGCGCTTTTAAACAAAGAAGGCGAATCGCCTTGGCGTCGTCGATGTCGGCCTGGATGATTTCGGGGCGGTACGTCGAGGCCGGGAACTTCTCCGCGATTTCCGCGACTCGGTCATGGAGCTTGCTCGGCGTGCGGCCCGCGAGCGCGAACGTGACCTCGGTGCCCAAGCCCTTGACGTGCTCGTAGATGTAGTCAAGCACCAGCTTCCCCGTGTACCCGCTGGCGCCGTACACCACGAAGGAGAATGGTCGGTTTTCGCGAAGCACGGTTTTGCCGAACTTGTCGTGGAAAAACGAACGCAGCTCGTGCTCCTTTAGCGAGTCCCAGTACTTGTCGAAAAGCTGGGGCTTGCCCTCGAAGAAGTGATCCGTGATGCCCTTCTCCACGTTCTCCTTGCAAAGAAGCGACTCCACGAACTCGAAAGGACGCTGCGCGGGGTCGGAACTGGAGTGCGCGACTTTAAGAGACATCGGAAGTTGCGAGGGAAAAGGGCGAGATTTGCGAGGCGCACGACGTTTCGACGCCGGGGGTGGCGAGGCGGGGGGGGTGACGAGACGCGCGGACGGAGGGAAGCGACGTGCTCGCGCGGAACGCGCGGAAGCAACTGGGGGGCACGCCGTGCGGTTGAACGCGCGCGTGGAAGTGACGGGCGCCTCGAGGTGACCTCGACAGATCTCGGGGAAACGCTTGCAGTGCACCGCTTGGGCTCCCGGTGACAGGCGTGATTTGTTCTGAGAGGCGATTCGAGGCAGGAGGGCGCGGCAGCACGCTCGCAGTCTCTCGCGTTTCGCTGGCCAAAAATGGAACTGCCCGATTGCCAAACGCGGAATAGGAACGGCAAACCCACACGCGTGCTTTCCCGGGCCCGCCACAACGGCCGGGGCGTGTGCCACCGCGTGGGCGTGTTCCACCACGAGGCGTACCCGCGACGCGTGTGACGCGAGGGACGAGTACTTGTGTGTTTCGCGTCGCGTGACCCGTGCGGTTTGACGGCGTTTCTTCCATTTGCGGGAAAGAATTGGGAGACCGCGACGCATTTCATTTCCCCGCGGGCCGGGCGGAACTCTGTGCCGAGACGCACCTAATCGGCAGGCATGGGCGGAGGCGCGGCGGCGGCGGCCGTGCACAGGAAACGCGATGAGTCGCACACCGTGGCTGAACCCGCGATGAGGGGGTCGCTGAAGAGGGTACGTCCGCATGCCGGTCTTCACACATCCGAACGGAGTGGTGCCTGATTAGGGCACGCACAAGTTGCCTTCCCATCAAAGAGTCAGACTGTTTCCAAACACCCCCGGGGTTCTTCGCTCACCTTTTCTTTTCTTGTCACCTCCCTCTCTCCCCACAGCCCAAGTTCCGTCCCCAGCCTCCCCCCGAGGTTGGGTACGCCAACTACCCAAGCAACATCATGTTCGACCGCCGGGTGATTCGAGGGAACACGTACGCGTCGGCGCCCGCGGAGCGCGCTTTGCCGGCGCGCTCTTTGCCGCGGGCGCCGCGTCGCCGCCCCCCGGGTACCCCCGAGCCGGTGGAAGGCAGGCGGCACATGGATATCCAAACCGAGGCGTTTCTGGAGGAGCTCGCGGACACGGTTCCAGAAGCGGAGGTTATGACGCAGACGGACGCGTTTATGGATCGGCCGCCCACGCCGCTTTTCATTCCCATGAAGATCGGCGTGGACGTGGAGACGCAGATTGAAAATGGCGATCTTTTCGACTTTGACTTTGAAGTGGAGCCGATTTTGGAAGTCCTGGTGGGCAAGACCCTGGAACAAGGCCTGATGGAGGTGATGGAGGAGGAGGAACTCGCGGCGATGCGTGCGCACCAGGAACACTTTGAGCAAATTCGAAACGCTGAGCTCGTCGCGACGCAGCGCATGGAAGCGGCGGAGCGCAGGAAAGCCGAGGAACGAGAGCGAAGAATCGCACAGGAAAAGCAACGCATCGCGCGCGAAAAAGCCACGCGCGAGAAGGTCGCAGCGCAGACGTTCGCCAGGGGGTACACCAGCGGGCTTTTAGGGAGCGTGTTCGACAGGTTGTACGACTCGGGATTCTTTTACGACCCGGTGCAGCGCGAAATCGAAACCGACTTCATCCCGTGGTTCGAGGACCAGGTCGTGGCGGAGTGCTCCGAAGCGGCGGCGTCCAGGAAGTGCGTCGACGAGATCATCAAAAAGGCGTTCATGGACGCCGCCGCGGCGCAGGCGGCGGGCGCGGAGAGCTTGCGTCGCGAGCTGGACGAGGAGAAGGAGCGGGTGGCGTCGGCGGCGGCGGCGGCGGCGGCGGCGGCGACGGCGGCGGCGCAGGAACAAATCGCAATCGCGCAGACCGTGCTGGATATCTTCATGAAGGTTTCCGATGCCGAGGTCGTGGAGGGCGAGGTCGCACCCGAAGCGGTGGTGTCTGGGGAGCAGTACGAGGAAGCCAAGCGCGCGCTGAAGGAAGTCGCGGCGACGACGGAAAAAGAGCAAGCGGAGGGGTTGGAGGACGAGGAGGCGAAAATCGCTTACGCCCTTCGGTTGATAACGCTTCTCCTCGCGCCGCCGGTGGCGGAGGGCGAGGAGCCCGCGGAACCAGCGCTGACTCAAGAGCAGGTGGACGAAGCCAAGAAGGCGCTGGCGCCCGAGCCGGAGCCCGAGCCGGAGGCACCTGCGGAGGGCGAGGGCGAAGCGGCACCCGCGGAGGGCGAGGGCGAAGCGGCGCCCGCGGAGGGCGAGGGCGAAGCGGCGCCCGTGGAGGGCGAGGGCGAAGCGGCGCCCGCGGAGGCCAAAGGAGACGCGGCGACGGAGCCTGTGCCCGAACCCGAGCCCGAGCCTCCGTTCGAGCCTGCTTCGGACGCGCTCCTGAAACACCTGATCGAAGCCGGGACGGTGACGGACACGCAAATCGTCGCGGCACTCGCGTTCGCGACTCCCGAGCCGCCCGCCGACGCCATTTTGAACCAACTTTTGGAGAGTGAAATCGTCGTCGAAACTCAGGTAGCGAAGGCACTCGTGGCGAAACAGCTCGAGGATGAAGAGTCTGCGGAGTCTGGGGAAGGGGAAGACGCGGAAGGGGAAGCCGAGGCGGCGTAGATCGCCGAACCCCGACACGTGTAATATGAACCACGACGTGTTGTACTAATAACGCGGTATCGCTGTGACTACATCTCCCTCCTGTCTCTCCTATCTTCCCGTCCCCGGCTCGCCGTCAAAACTCCTCCCTGCGATCAGCCAAGGTACTCGTGAACCTCTGCGTCAGGATGTGGAACACCCTGCTGAGCCATACGCACCCCAGCACTATGAACAGCAGGTTGATGCCTTTGACCTCTCCACCCCGAGCAGGATTTTTACGTTTGAATCCGTTCGCCGTGCGTTCGGGAAACCCCTCTGGAAGCTCCTCTTCGAACTTCACGGACTTCCAAGGACTCGCACCTTGGCCCGCACCCCGTATCGTTTCGCCTAGTATGCTTTTGGGCAACGACATCGTTCGCTCAAGCCGCGCGTCGTCCCTCGAAGGCGTGGAAACCTCACCAACCTCGTCTATCCTATCGGAAATATCTTCATCCCCGACTGGGCCTCTGCCGCTCATCCCAACCTCGTCACTGTTCGCGGCGCGTGACATCCTGAACGCGTCCTGCCCCGCGCCTGCGGCGAATTGACTCGCCAGCGGTCGACGACAGGTCAAGGCGTCAGCCGCGACTTTAGAAGTGTCGAACGTTCAACAAGATTGAGGTGACATACGCAGACTCTTTTGGAAAAGGCAAGACTTTTGGGTCTTTCAAGAAACTAACAGTGCGCCTCAACACAACACAGCCTGCGGCACCGTCGCAACGCGCCTTTTCTCGAACCCCGGCACGTCCATGCAGACTTGCGGTTTCGCGACCGCGCGCTCCGCTGACGTCAGGATGGCGTGCAGGCACGCCGTCGGCGGCGGCGCAGCGCGCTCGCTTTCGTCTCCCGTGGCGAGGAAAACGCGGAGGACTCGAGGCCAGTCATCTGGCGTCCGTCCCTCGCGCGCGGGCGGCGTGCAGATCGTCGCCGCGGCTGCCGCGCTGAAAACCTGTCGCCGCGACCTTCTCGTGGTAGGCCCCGGCGTCCTCGGAAGTCTCGTTTGCCAGAGGTGGCTTAACGTACGTGGAAAACCCGCGACCCGCTCCGCGACCTAGGTCTTCCCACGCGGCGCATTTACTTTTCCGCCGTTTCAGATTTCGGTGTTCGTTTCGGTGTCGAGCCGCACGCCTTTGCCGTCTTGACCTTCGCTAACCACCCCGCGCTTATTTTCGCACCTACTGCCACCTCTTTCACCACAGCTCTTCCCCGCGGCGATCGTGAAAGGCCAGACCAACACCGATGCCTCGCACGAGCGCCTCGAGTCCATCGGCGTTTCTCCGCGCCTGAAAACAAACTCGTCTCCCGAGACCACGTTTCCCTTCGTCGTGTTCAGCGCCCCCCCCTCCGGGAGCGAGGACTACGCCGGTGAAGTAAAAGCCGCGCTCGCGCTGTGGGACCGCACCGGGAGTTTCGTGTTCACCAGCAGCACCGCGGTGTACGCCGGGGCGGATGGCGAGCAGTGCGACGAACTCACCGCCGAGTTTGCGCTCGGCGAGAACCCGCGAGCAGACCGGCTGTTAAACGCTGAGACCGCGGTTTTGGAAGCTGGGGGGTGCGTGGTGCGTCTATCAGGGCTGTACCACGCCACACGGGGGGCGCACATGTTCTTCCTGAAGTCCCCGGAGCTCAAATCAGGCGCCGACGGGTTGGTGAACCTGGTGCACTACGAAGACGCCGCGAGCGCGGTGGCGGCGGCGCTGGTGGCGCAGCTCGAGGGCCGCACGGAGGGGGGTGAGGTGTTCCTCGCCACGGACGGCGTTCCCATTTCCAGAAAGGACATGGTGGACGTGTGCTTGGGGAGCCCGAAATACGAAGGCGCGATGCCGGCGTTCGCGGCGGATGACACGTCGGTGGGAAAGCGAATGGATAACCCGAAAACGCGCGAACGCTTAGGGTGGGAACCCAAGCACGCCAGTTTCGCCGAGTTCGTGGTGGCGGGGGCGTCCGACTCGTTCTCGAACAAAAAAATAACGTTTCGGTGAGTGTGCGTGGCTGATGATGATGAGAGACAGAGGCGGGCGGGATTGGAGGCGATCATCTACTGTTCAAGGTAGACGCGAGCGTGACTGCGGGATTCTTTTGATTGCCGTTCTCGTTTTTTTATCTGACAACAATTTTCATTCGTCACCCGTAATTCGTCAATCGTGGTTGGTTCGTTCCGAGCCATTGGCGCGGGCGCAGGTCGGCGAAGATCGCGCGAGAGCGCTCGTTGACGGTCGTGTATCCGGGTGTAACTGCCGAGGCAAACCCGCGAACGCGTCTGGCGTTCCACGAGAGCTCCACGGCCCCGGGGACGGCCGATCTGACAATCGGGCTTTCCGGTGAAATATGGCCGCCGTGTCGCGACGTTTCGTCACGGCGCCGCCGTCCTTAGCACGCGTCGGCGTGAACCGAGTGGCGCGACGCGGGGGGCGTGCTGTCTCCATCTCCCAAAGGGCGATCGTAGACAGATTGGACGAGCCCGGACCGCACGTTTCGGTCGCGAACGGCGTCCCCCCCCGCGATGGTGACCCCACACACCCGGCGGGGGAGACGTGTCCCGTGAATCGCGTCGCGATTTGGCAAACCATGTGTAAAGAAGCTCGCGCGGATGCCGAAACAGAACCCGCTCTCGCGTCTTACTTGTTCTCCACGGTGTTAGCGCACCGCTCGCTGGAAGACGCGCTGGCGTTCGTGCTGGCGAACAAACTGCGAAGCAACGTGTTGCTTGATTCGCAGCTGCTGCAGTTGTTCGCCGCGGCGTACCGCAAAGACGCGAGTTTGGTACGCAGCGCGCAGGCGGATCTGCAAGCCGTGATGGACCGCGATCCCGCGTGCGAGAAGTACCTCCAGATTCTTCTATTTTTCAAAGGGTTCCAGGCGGTACAAGCGCACCGGGTATCGCATGCGCTGTGGAAAGAAAACCGCGGGCCCTTGGCGCTGCTGCTACAAAGCCGGATATCGGAAGTGTTCCACGTGGACATCCACCCGGGCGCCGTGATCGGGGAAGGCGTGATGCTTGATCACGCCACCGGGGTGGTTATCGGTGAAACCGCGGTGGTGGGGAATAACGTTTCCATTCTGCACGGAGTGACGCTTGGGGGGACGGGAACCCGGGACGGGGACCGGCATCCCAAAATAGGCGACGGCGTCGTGATCGGCGCGGGGGTTACTATTTTAGGCCCAATCACGGTGGGCGCCAACTCGAAAATAGGCGCCGGGTCGGTGGTTTTACAGGAAATTCCCCCCAACCGAGTCGCCGTGGGCATACCAGCGCGACTCGTGGGGAAACCCTTGGACACCGCAGCGCCTTCGCTGGACATGGACCAAGTTTCAGGGCTGGCGGATTACTACTACAGCATTTAGAGGCCGAGGCGGCGGGGTCCAAGGAGGTTCGCGGCCAAAATCGCCGCGGTCCTTCGAAGCGCGCGTGTCTGCTCGATTGAGACATCCATGCGCGCGAGTGTATTTAGTAGCGGGTATCTTTGCAACGCGACCGCGTGTATCAACGAAAATCGTGTCGATTCAGACATCTTATCCTCCGTCGTTGGACCTGTAGTGGTCCTGGTCGAACCAGCCGCACGGAACGTCGTGCGTCTTGCACGTCGCGCGAATTTTGCTGCAAGGAGCGTGCCCGTTGAATCGCGTGATGAAGAACACCCGATCAACTCCTCCACGTTTGATGCTGTTCAACAGTGCTTTGTAGTTTCCTCCTCCTCCTTCACCGATAGATTCGTAATACTTCACCGATGCCGCGCCGCGAACTTCCTCTTTGTGCTCGCACTGCTGCTTCGTAAGGCCCGCGTTACCGCCAAACACAGCCACGCGTAAACCGTGGCTCGGTCCCTGGGGACGCCCCTCGTCGATTGACAGCTCCAACTCCTCGTCCCGCGAGCCTTCCCGCCTCGCCCGTCGCGTTTTAGCCTTTCTCTGCTTTGCGTCACCGGGCGGCGTCGCAGCGGCTCTGCTTCCTTTTCCTTCGGCGTGGAAGCCCAATCTGTCTGGCCTTGCCAAATCTTCACTGCTGGCTTTTCCTCTTCCGTCTCGATCTCGAGCGCGGCCTTCAGCGCGCGCGCCAACGCACTGTCCCCGCCGCCGCCGTCACCCGGGGGCTCGGAACCGCGCGAGACCCAGCGCTGTACCGGCCGGCCGCGCAAGGACCCGAAATGATTTCTGAGATTCGCCGTTCGTCGGAAAGAAGACGAAACGACCGGCCATCTGACGGCGAATCTCGGGGGCTCGCCCGCGCGGGGGTGCGCGGAGGCGCGCGCGGCGAGGTCTAGCCCCGGTAGAGTGATCATGCAGAAAGCGCCAGGCGTCATCGCACACCCCGCGTGCGCACTTTATCTGGGCACCGCGCGCCAAGACGTTTGAAGAGCGAAGTCGTAGCTTTGGTCGGACGAGATATTTGTCACGTTTCCCGGGAAAATTTATCCATGGCCGTCGTAGCGAGGCAAGGGCACTCACGACCGCGCACGTGTCATCTTGGCGTGTATTGACATTAAGCGTGACCACGATGTGTACCACGATGGCGCTGATGACGACTCACACGATGCCTCGTGTGTGCGACCTTTCCGCGACGCGACGTTTTTCGAGTGGGATAACGATGATGACTAGGCAAAAAAACGTATCTCGTCGTGACGTTTCTTCGCACGTCTCGACTGGGTTGTACGACGACGAAACGTTCGCGGCGATGGTGCTGGGTAAGTTCCCTGACCAAAACGAGACGGCGGACACGGAGGAGGCGCGCGTGTTATGGGAGAACGGCTACGTCGCGCTTGACGTGCGTGCGGATTCGGAGATTGAGTTTGAGGGAAAAGTCCCAAACCCAGCTCGGCCGGGGGTGTCGCACGGTGACCGAGTTCGGCTGGCGCCGTTGGTGAAAGCCAGCCGAGTGTACGATGCAACGGCGGGGAAGAAAGTGTACCGGCAAGAACCGGTGGACGTGAACCTCTTCGTACGAGAGGTCAACGCGGCGTGTTCAAACGATGGCGGTGCCGAATCAAAACTGTTGGTGTTGGACGACGTCGGCGGCGTCCGCGCACGCAAAGCGGCGGAGGTTTTGATTTGTGCCGGCATAACAAACGTCGTCGTCGTGCGCGGCGGGGCGAACGCGTGGAAAGCGGCGTGGGACGGGTCAATGCGAAGAAGACAACTCCCAGGGTCGTTTTCGCGAGGGTTCGACAGTCCCATGTTCGCAGATAGCAACGTCGTGGCGGAATCGTTCGGGGTCTCGGGGGACGACACGGTGTGGGTTTGCTAAACTAAATCACGTTGAAAAAAGTCCTACTTTGTCACCGCCGTTCTTCGCGCGTCAAACGCGGTCATCGCGGCGAGGATCGTTTCCTTCAGTGCGATCGCACTCGATTCCGTGAGGCGAACGAACCTCACCGGAGCGACGCGTCTTCCTGCTTTAGAATTGACTCGAATCACCACGCAATGATCGCGCCAACCTCTGCTCGCGGTGCACACGCCGCTCGCGTCGATTTCGGTGAACGCGATTCTCGTCCCGCCGCCGCGCGCGTCGAGAGTTTCCTTCGCCAAAACGTCATCGCCACCGGGCAGCCACAGCAGCGCCGCGGAGGTCACAAAAAGCGTGCCTGGCTTGTCGACAAACCCATCCAGCGCACACGAAACCATGCGACGCGTTGTTTCGCCGTGCGGAAGCACGACGTCACCCGAGGCGGGCGCGGTCGTGTCGGGGTTCACCAAAAACGGCGCGTTCGGCTGACGCGCGGCGGCGGAGGCTTGTAGCCCTTCAAGCGCGAGGTCGCGCGCGCGCGCGCCTCCCACGAAGCACCCCCACCGAACTTCACGGCCATCCACTAGTAACACGTGCAACGCCGGTGTTGCGTTTTCGGAGGCTTGGGCTTTCCAAGCCCTCGTGATGTGTTCGATTTTCGTGGAAAACGCGCCGTGCGCGTCGTGCGGGTGGTCCGGACCGACCCCGCACGGCGAGAACCCCAAGCGCGTTTGCGTCACGAACAGTCGCCCGCCCAGCGTGGAGTGGTCGTCGCGGCACACGAAGGACGCGACGACGGATTCGCCAACGGCAAGCCCAAGCACGGCTTGCGCCTCCATCGCGGCCGCGGCGGAGGCGTGCGACTCAACCACCGAACAGGCGTCGCCGTCGGTGGAGACGCCGCCGCGCTGCGCCAGGAGCGCGAGGAGATCCAGCGGACCGACGCCGCCGCCGTGCGACGGGCGAACCACGTTCACGGGTCCTCCAACGCCTGCCAATCGCGCCCCCCCGCCGCTTGACTCGACTATTCCTACCTGTCGCCAAAACTCCCTCACCACCTCGACCGTGGGGGTGAACCACAAATTCAAAAGACGGCGCAGTCGCTGTTCGCCGTCCACGAGAACTTGCGCGGGAACGCCGTCGTTATCGGCGGAGAGAAACTCTTCCAGCGTGGAAGCGAGTTCCACCACACGCGAGTGTTGCGCCTCCGTGAGTGGTGCTTCCGTTCCGGAAAGTGACCCTCCAGCCGTACCGAGCGCCCCGGAAGCAACACGCGTGCCGATGTCGTCGTGCGCGCGATGCGTAATCAAACGCTCCAGCGACGCGCACACCGCGCGGTGCACCGCCGCGGCGGCGAGACGGAACGCCCCCGCCGCCAGCGAGGCGTCCATCGCGGAGAGCTCGGCGTCGATCGTATCGAGAGCTTTGGAAAGCGCCGCGCTACGCGCGTAGTAATCGGAAGACATCGCCGCAGTTTCAAAGTCAGGCGCAACGGCATCCATGAGCAACTCGGTCGCAGCCGCGATGACTGACGCGCGCGAACATCGAAGCGAGCGCATGAGCTCGCCGAAACTCGCGCTCTCCGTGTTGGTTCGGTCCTTGTCGTCCTCGTCGTTCATCGCATTCGCCTCATCGTCCGTGTCCTCGTCCGTGTCGTCGTCTTCGTCAACCCCCGAGCCGCCCAATGTGTCTTTCTGCCACAGAAGCGGACAGTCCTCGCGAAACGCGCGCAGCGAAGAAACGCACGCGTGGACGTTACTGAGCCGAGTGTGGAACTGGCGCGTGAGCATCGCGGCGTCGCCGGCGTCAGAGTCACGGCTTGCCTTGGCGCCGCGCGACTCATCCCACAGTCGTGCGCGCGCCGTGCGCACTTCTGATAAGCACGCGGACTCGTGCTCTTCTGCGTACCATCGGAGCGCACCGCCGATGAGCGTTTCCACCCCGAGCGCGTGTTCGCGCGCGAAAACGTCGCGGCGCCGCTCGATCGTGTCAGGCAACGCCGCGGCGTACGCATCTCGCAGCGCGGCGAAGGAATCCGCAAGAGACGAGGAATGCATGGCACCCCTGTCAGGTGCCACCGCCTCAAGCGGCCGATTTTTCTTACCGCCGCGCTCACGCGCAGAAGCGTCTCGAAGCGCGGCACCGAGCCGTGGGCGCAGCACTACGAGCGTCTCTTCCATCGCGAGGCGCACGTTTTGGTCGAACTCCCGTCCGGCGCCCAAGGGCGTGGCGGAGGACCCGAGGTTCTCCGCTCGCATCTTCCCTCGCAAGTCCATGAGTGCCCCATCCAGGGCTTGGAACGCGGTGCCATACGGGGTCGCGCACATCCCACCCACAGCTCGTGTCGCCGCTGTCGCTGCGCGTGCCAGTGTCGACGCGGTGGCATGAGACGCGACGGAAGCCGCGGAAACGCCGGGGGGTAAGGCTCCAAACGCGGCGAGGTCAAGCGGGAAACACTCTACCGCGATTTTCGCCGCCTCCGTCACCCGCGTAAACGTGGGTGTCGCCGCGTCGCGAAGCACGTTTGCGTAGAGAGCGTCGGGTACGTCGTCAGCTACTTCAGTCTGACAGCGAGCCACTTTGCTGGCGTCGCGTTCAGCGAGCGAGTCTCTGGCGTCGCGTTCAGCGTCGTCCTCCTCTCGAACCGCGACGAAGATGTCAGTAATGCGAGCGTTTGCCTCGCCGGGAAGCGATGTGGTGAGACACTTCTCGACGCGATCTGTCGCGGCTCGTGCCGCAGCGCGATTCACAACCCCGGCGAACCGGGACGCAGGCGTGTCGAGCGGCATACAGAGCGCCACGGTGGGTGCTAACGCGCGAATTCTAGCCACGGTATCGTCAACGTCCGCGCCCGGGTCAGGCGCAAGACACGCACGTAACGCCCTGACCATGACGGGAAACAGGGCGTTAGCCACTACATCCCGCAGCGCGGATTCCGTCTTCGCAGCGCGACCGGACGCTATGGCGGACGTTGCTGTCGCCAGATGGACGTGAATTTTGTCGAGTTCCGCGGTGGACAGAACGTCGTCTGTTCTCGCAATCGCCATGGACTCCGCCAACGCTACCGCCACCTCAGAAGCACCGTGACGCTCAGCGAACGCGGTGAGCACGTTGTGCCACCCCGACGGAAGCGTTGTGGGATGAGATACGTCCTTCGTCGTTCCAACCGGTTCGTGGGTCTCAAGCGGCCCGCCCGTCGCGGCGCCGCCGGCTCTGCGCCAACCGAGCCACAACGCCCGCGCGAGCGTCGCGCATCCCTCCGCGACTTCGTCCGCGTGGAGTTCCTCATCGCGCGCAACCTCAATATCCACGGCTGTCGCTGGCGCGGAGGTCAACACCAACGCTGGCGCTTCGGGGGCGAGTGTACGAGCCACCGAAATCTCTTGCGGTTCAATTTTGGGAAGCTCGGGCTTTTTCTCCGGCGCCGTCGGGGACGAGCTCGTTTTTCGCGGCGCCTTCGCGGCGCCTCCAAAACAACACGCGAATATGCCACCCGGTGGCATCGCAGGCTCTTCGTTGGTCTCGTCAAATTCCACGATCTCAACTATCGCCCCATTCGCGTCCGCAACTTCTTCCATCGTATCATTCGCCACAGACCTCGGCGTTACGCTCTGCGATTCGCTCCCGGGTTCGGGAGCGGCGGGCGCCGAGAGCTTTGACGTCTGCGGCGACATCGCGACGGCGAGCGCCGCGTCGTGCGTCTCTTTCGACAGGCCGAGAGCTTCGCGGATTGCCTCCGCGATAATAAGCGCATCTTCCGACGGTGGAGACGTCAGAACTGCGCGAAGCACGGCGGTGTAGAGACGCGGGGACATGTTTACGTCGTCGTCTTGTATTGGTGCCGAATCGTCAAGTTCCTTGGACGTGGAGGGCACGCATTCAGGCAGCGGCAGGTGTTCCCATCCACGCGTCGCTCTCGCTGAGACGTCCAAGGCGTCTTCGCCGATGAACAACTCGACTCCGCGCGCTCTCCACGGTTTGAGATCCTCAAGACTCTCCCCGTCGTGCACGCGCGTCAAGTATTTCGACGCGGGGGGCTCGCGACTCATCGCGACCTCAGGCGAATCCGGCTCGCACAGCTGTTAACCGGTGTCACTACGCGCGGGTCATCGCGACGCTTACTATTGGAGCGTTGCCTTTGTGCGACTTTAGGGGTCGTGCACTTCCCTAGGACGTTCTGATGGCGCGTCTCACGCAGTGGCGACAAGCTGCAATTCCGCTCTCGTTTTCAGCATTGTTCTCAACGCCGGCCTCGTCAGCGTTAATCTCGAAACACGACACTCCTCGCGGCGCCGTGCACGGGCAGTCCAGACCCAGGTCCTCTTGGACCCTACCTGTAGTCACGCATCAAGCGTGCTACTCACGGGCCGTGATGCCCATCGCGTGCTCTGCCGTCGCGCCGGCGAGGGCCTGTAACGTCTCCTCACGAAGGAGCTGCGTTGAGTCACATCGTTCGCGACAGTCCGCATCGCGCGCCTCTGGGTGTCGCGTCGTGACTTGCTCGTTGCCGAGTGTGTCCTCGCCCAAGACGGTGACGCTGGTGCGCCATGGGCAGTCCACGTGGAACGAAGAGGGGCGCATCCAGGGGAGCTCGGATTTCTCGGTCCTGACACGCAAAGGCGAGGCGCAGGCGGAGAGGACACGACAGATGCTGGACGGGGAGAGTTTCGACGTCGGGTTCCGAAGTCCTTTGCGACGCGCGAGTCGAACCGCGGAGGTGATCTGGGGCGCGAGGAACGGGGCGGCGCTCGTGGACCTGTGGGTGCTGCGTGAAATCGACCTGTATTCGATGCAGGGTTTGCGGAAACAAGAGGGCAAGTCAAAGCTCGGCGTTCAGTACGCGGCGTGGAAAGCGGCGCCCGCGGACTTCGAAATAGACGGGCACTTTCCCGTCCAGGAGCTGTGGGAAAGGGGCGCGGAGTGCTGGCAAGAAGTGTTGCGAGGAGAGGGAAAGGACGTACTCGTGGTGGCACACAACGCCGTGATTCAAGCCATGACCGCGAACGCGTTGGGGCTAAGTCCGGAATACTTCCGGCGCCTGGAACAGAGTAACTGCGGGGTCACCCAATTCGCGTTTGATACGGGCGGGCGCGTCGAGCTGTTGAAACTCAACCAGACCGATTCGCCGCCGGTGTTGGGAAATCTCGACGACGCCACAAAGCGAGGGGTGTTTATCTGCACAACAAGTGATGAAGCCGGTGATACGAAAAACGAAGCCACGGCATCGCAAGTCGCTGCGGTGCTTCGCGACGTCACCGTCGCGCGCGCTTTGCACGACGGGCACCCCGCGTCTGTCGCGTTGGCCACGGAAGTGTGCGCGGCGGTTGGCGGCGACGCGCCGAACGCGATTTCGTCCGAAAACATTCATGACGTACTCGGCGATCGGACATTTACGGTGTTCGCGTCAGCATCGACCATCGCGAGTTTCACCGCACGAGCGCTAGGCACGGATGCGGGGTTCGCGTCGAAGCTGCGTTTAACGCGCGGAGGGATCACGGTGGTTGAGTTTCAAAACCAAACTACTGACGCGCGCGTGGCTTGCGTTAACTACGCCGCGCACCTCGGTGTTTCATAAATGTGGGTGACTACTTTTGGTTGTTCTATTGAACCGTGCTATTTAACCATTCCCTCTTCGTCGCTGCTGCTGCTTTCTCCGAGTCCGCCTTCGTCGACGCTCCCGTCGCGCTTTCGTTTCTTGTGCTCCTTTTTTGCTTTTTTGGCATCCTTTTTCGAGCGCTTCGCATCCTTCTTCGCGCGCTTCGCCTCAGCCTTCGCCTCTTTCAACGGATCTGCCCCCAGGAGGGGTGCACCCTCCGCCGCTGCTTTCGCTCGAGCCATCGCGGCTTCCTTCCGCGCCATGAGCTCACGCATCATCGCATCGTCCTCGTCGACGCCCGCAACTTCCCACGCCTCCGGTTTCCTGGCGCCGTCGCCCGCCGGTGCGGCAACCTCGCGACCGGCCCCCGCGCCCGACCCAGCTCCCGGCTCTTCAGGCGCCGGCCGTGGTCCCCCGCACTTGTGACAGTTGTCTCTGGACTTGAAATTCTCCACCCCGCACCCGCACCTCCAGTCCTTTCGCTTCGCCGCTTCCTCGTCTTTCAGCCTGTAATCATCCACGTGCTCCACCCGGACCGTTCGCCCCAGCACCGTCGCGCCGTTCAGGTTGTCCACCGCCAGGACCGTGCTCCGTTGGTCCTCGTAGCACACAAACGCGAAGCCCCTCGATTTGCCAGTCTCCTCGTGTCGCACCAAGTTCACGTCCACGATCTCACCGTACTGCGAGAAAACAGCCAGGACGTCGCCCTCGGTGAGGTCGAAGGAAAGCCCGCCCGCGAAAACGTACGCGGAGTTGGAAAACTTGGCGTGCCACGATGCGCTGTCGCTCAGACCCTGACGAACCTCGCTAAGGGTCGCCTTCTGGGTGTTTTTTATCTGTGTCAGAGGGTTCATCTCGACCCACTCACCTAGTGCGCCGCGCCCCCGCGCCGGTCGAAGTAGAGGGGGGAGTAGAGAACCGGTGGGCGTCTAGAAATTACGAGATTCGCCAAGCTGATGGAAGACTTACTTATATTGGAAAAGACGAAAATTTGCCCTACTTGTAAAGCCACCGCCGCCGCCGCCTTTCAGCTCACGCCTTGCGCGGACCTCACAAGCGCGCGCGCCAGCAGCGTCGGTGTGTTCGCCGCATTTCTGGGAGGCAAGAGTGCGCGCATACGTCGGTCGTTGCTCTCGGTCACGCGGTACCCGCCCACGTGCGTGGCGACCGCCGCTGCGGCGCTAGATCGCGACACGGCCGCCGGCACGTTTTAGCGGCGGCAATCGTGCCCTCGTCAAAAAAATGTCCACCGGCACGCTGGATGGCGAGCTGCTCAGGGCTCTGCAGGATGAATCCTCTCTTCCCCGGGCAATGCGCGGCGTCGCAAGCGCACTCGTGAATCAGTTGCAGGAGACGCTCTCAGGTAGGCACAGCAGCGTCTCTCTTGTTGGGTTTGTCGATTTTCGACCGTCGCTCGAAGAAAGAAAGCCAGCCAATCACTCGTCGCGTCGCCAGTTTACCACACGGCCTGAATCCAGTGATGCAAACTTATTAATCTTTGAGAACAGACTATCCTCATGACGAATATTTAAAACGACAAGCATATGCCTGAGGATTCAGCTGTGGTTTGGCTCGAGCGTCGTCGTCGCGCGCGTCGACGGCGTGTGTTGTTTGGTTTTCCCGTTTTTCCGCGCCTCGACGTTGGTCAGTGATGCAAACTTATTAATCTTTGAGAACAGACTATCCTCATGACGAATACTTAAAACGACAAGCATATGCCTGAGACCAACTCGACGCGCGGCGCACACGCACGGCTCTTCGTGACCAACCTCTCGCGACCCGTCTGCCTCGTAACTCGCTGCTGACCTATTTTCTTCTCGCAGGCATACCGGAAAAAACCACAAAGTTCGCGCCGCCGGCGCACTTCGGGGCGGGCGCGGACCGTGTGACGTCGGTAAAGTTCGTCGCACCAGAGCGGGTGTATCTTACCGGAAGCATGGCAAACGGAGGGTGCCTGCGAATCTCTCCCGGTACCTCATCTTCCGTGGCTGACGTTGCGGTGGAGGTGCCGCGGGGATACTTCGCGGCGAAGGATTATCTGGACCACCGGTACCACGCTAAACGCTTCGCGTACCTGCAGGTGCTGCAGCAGCACTTGAGCCGCGCGAAATGGGTCGCGAGCGTGTCCATGTCTGCGCACCACGGAGATGTGCGTAAGCTGTGCTTACTCGTAACCGCTGCGAAAACGAATGACTTGTGTCTTCGCGTGCTCGTGACGGCGCCCTCCGACTCGTTTCCCGCGTCGCGCCTGATGCCGGACAAGGCAAACTTGCGACACCTGGACGAGGTCGACGGCGAACGCGCGGCGAGCCCGAATTACAATCAGTCTATCCTCGAAGACATGTTCGTGGAAGAACATGGAAAATATTTGCGCGACGCCGCTGCGGAGGTTGAGTACTTAGACGACGCGTGCTTGCTGCTCAAGGTATGGGCGGCGAGGCGCGGAATGCTCGGGGCCCCCGACGGGTTCACGGGCTTCGTGCTGTCCATGCTCATGTCCCATCTGGTGACAACGGGAGGAAAGCTCAGTCCTCTCATGGATGCGCAGCAGCTCGTGAAAGCTGCGCTGACTTTCCTTGCTGATCCCAAGGTTCTTTCGGGGGGATTCAGCGCGGCGAAACAAAACTTGGGTCGGTGGAAGCGCGCCTTTCCGTTTGTCCTCATCGGACCCGACGGAAACGTGAACATCGGTGCGAGGGTGTCGAAAAGCGCGATTGCTGAATTCGCGCACGAAGCCGCGCTCTCCGCGGCAGTTCTCGAGCGCGGACAAAGAACCGCGTTTGAGCAGGTGTTTTTGAGCTCCATGTATCCCGCAGTGCGATACGACGTACATCTGCACGTCACGTTGGATCGAAACAAAACAAGCGCGTCAGGTTCGTGCGACGCCGACGCCGTGAGTTGGCGCGCGCTCGAGGCGCGCGTCGACGAGATTGCAACAAAAACCCTAGGGTCGCGCGCGAAGGTGATTCGCGTGCAGCAACAGAGCTTTGTCAACGCCTCGGATATTCGTCCCTCGCTGGAAGCTGCGGCGCAACCGGGCACGAAGAAACGGAAAGCCTCCGAGGCGGATGACACCGTCGGGTCCGTGGACGAGGAACATTTCAAAATATGGATCGGCATCATCCTCGATCCCGATAACGCGTCCCGGTTGGTGGATCTCGGGCCGAGTTCGGACGATGACGCGCTCGCGAAAGCCTTCCGCGCGTTCTGGGGTGACCGAGCAGAACTTCGTCGGTTTAAAGACGGTCGCATTTGCGAATCCATCGTGTGGGACGCCATCCCCGCGCACAAGCGGCACCACATTCCAGCGCTGGCGCTCGAGTACACCGTGAAGCGCAATCTCGACGCCGCGGAGGACGTGGACTGGAGCTGTAACCTGTTGGATGCGGCGCTGCGAGGGAAGGACGGGACGGGTCAAGAGGAAGGCTCGACGGAATCTTCCGCGAAAACCTTGGTGCAGAGCCTTGACCGGCTTTCGAAACGCATGAAAGAGCTTAAGGACTTGCCTTTGAAGGTTGTGAATGTCCAACCGCTCAGCGCCGCGTTTCGCGGAACCGACCCGTTTCCCCCGAAACCGCATCAGCTCGCGTTCGGTGCTGGCATAGGCATGGGACGGAGCAATGAGCAGATATCGGTCTGTCCCAAGCCGCTTGACGTGTTGGTGCAGCTCGAGGGAAGCGGTCGGTGGCCTGATAACAGCACGGCGATCAACAAGACGAAAGCCGCGATGGCGCTTAAGATTGCCGAGCAGCTCCGTTCGAGTTTCGCCACGCAAACCGTCGTCGCGGAGGAAGCGATTGACGTGTTGCACGAAGGGTTCGCCATTCGAATGCACATCAACTCCACCGCGGGAGGCGCGAACAACGAAGCTGCGGAGAGACACTTGATATGTGGTGCGGCGCACGCTGGGGTCATCGCCACGGTTAATCTGCGTTTCCCCGCGTACGGTCCCGCCACGCAAGTGGCAAAGCGATGGATCGCGGCGCACATGCTCTCGCCGCACTTCAAGGGTGAAACAATCGAGCTTTTGATGGCGCACCTCTTCCTGCATCCTGGTGCTTTCGAGCCACCAACCTCGCGCGAGGTTGCGTTTGTTCGATTCCTTGACTTGCTCGCGTCCCACCCCTGGAACGTGTTGCCACTCTTCGTGGACCCCGCGGTTGAGGAGGACGGGGACGAGGGGATCACGGGGGACGAGATGCAAGAGGTTGAGAAAAAAATGGACGACCCCGACGCGCCTTCCATGTGCATCTGGACACCGTATGATTCTGCTGGGGACGTCTGGACCCAACGCGGACCTGGTGCGGTTGTGTTGAAACGCACGCAGGTGCTTGCCTCTCGGGGTGCTGAGCGCCTTAAAGCGATCCTGCAAGGCCGTAACGGTATGGACGCGAGCGCCACCAAAAACGACGCGAATGCGATTCGGCTCGGGGACGACGCGGCTTGGGAGTCGCTCTTCACTCCGGCGCTGACGCACTACGACATCGTGCTCAAGCTGCGCAGAGCATCCTTACCTTTCCCAGATCACGCTTTGTTTACTGCTAAACAGATCAAACGAAGACTAATCAAGGAACTCGGCGTCGATGCTGACGGGCTCCTGGAAGCGGAGCACGGAAACAAACGCGGGCTGCAGCTCGCGAAAATGCCTGAAAAGGTTCTCGCCCGCGGTCCGGACAAAGCGCGCGCCGCGATGCTCGTCGGTTTCGATCCTCTGCGATGCTTCCTCAGGGAAGCCGAGAGACGACTCGGCGGCACGGCGCTTCTATTCGCGGATGAGCACGGGGGTGATCTCATCGGCGTGGCTCTGAAACCTTCCATGCAGCACCACGGCGCTGAGCTTCCTGCTTCCTTGGGCGACTTTGATCCTCTCGGGGACTTTTCAGCGCCGGCGGCTCCTAGCGTGGACCAGATCGCGGAAGAGTTGCTGTTTTGCGGTGTCGGCTTTGTGATTGACGCGTATAAAGGCGCGAAATGGGCGTAAAGACGGGTGTGGTACACATAGACATACTTCTAATATTATTATAGCTCTTTAGCACAGAACTCTCTGCAAGTGCACTTTGGGGGGGGGGGGCGATTTCTCGACATCCCGGGAAAAGCACACTTTTTCGAGGGACTAATTTTTTACAAACCCCGAGCTCTCGAGCGACTGTTTCTGTTTCTCACGCGAAGCACACGAATGGAAGCAGAAAATACTCGAGATAAAAAGCCTTCCAGATGAACGTGATGTAGTAGTCGTACAACGAATCCGAGGACGAGACGTCGACGTGTCGCGAACCCGCGAGAAGAACGACGATGACGACCGCGTGGATACCACCCACCACGCGCGACGTCGCGGAAACGGCGTTTGCGACACTCGCGAACCCCGCGGTTCCGTACGCCACGGTGAGCAGGGCTAAACACAGATTGAACACGAACGACGGTCCGAGTCGAACCCCGAGCGTTCGCACGTTTTGCTTTGTGTCGCCTTCTATGTCTGGAAGGTCCTTGAACAACGCGATGACGATGCCGTAGATTGCCATGAACCCGATAGCGCACCACAAGTTTGGCGGGAAGTTGAAATCCGTCAGCGGGCGCCCGAGAGCGTGCGCGAAGAACCCGAGCTGAACGATGACCGCTCGTACGAACAACACGCACGTCGCGGCGAGAACCGGGGATTTTTTCCAACGCAAACCAGGGTAGTCCACGGAGTACACGATGCCAAGCGTGAGACTAATCACGAGCGCCCACATCAGCGCGCTGGATCCGCTCCAAATACCAATCGCAAAGCTCCCCGCGGTGCTCAGCGCGACGACCGAAAGGCCCGTGTCAGAGCTGTACGCGCCGTTGGCCATCGGAAGGTACGGTTTGTTGACTCGGTCCAGCTTTTTATCGTACACCTGGTTGATTCCGACGATGGAAACATTCATCAGCACGGCTGCCGCGACCGCCGTGGCCCAATGCTTGCCGGCAATCATTAACCCAAACAACTCAAGCGCGTGACCAAACTGCCAAGCCATGAGCGTCACGGAGCTCGTGCTTATCTGTGAGGGACGAAAATGAAATGGAAAGCAGGTCAGGCTGAGTTTGGCTGTCAAGTGACTCTTGGTTTTCAGAAAGCCCAAAAGAGAAGCAGGGAACGCACGATAGTTCCCAGGATGGTGTGCGGTCGCGTGAAGTTCTTGAAAGCTTCACCTGGCGAAAGACCATGGGCTGGAAGGCTGCGATGTTGGGAAGAGGTCTGTGTCAGTTTCTCTGTAGAGCTTTAAAGGCAACAGACAGCATGGAGGATGACGTACGTCTGTACGGCTTTAACGGAGAGTCCGAGATACTTTTGGCGACGACCCGTGATGTGCACTTTTTCCATCGCCTTCCCGACGAAGGCGCTCGTCTGAAAGCTGGGCGCGTGACGTGTTGTGCTTCGACGAGTCGCAGGTAGTCTCGCTACTGGCGCGACACCATGCGCATGCATCGCGACCGTCATTTTGCCTTGCCCCGTAAAACGTGTGCGCTGGGCAAAGTGACTGGATGATCGGAAGTGGAAAGTCGTTGCAACGAAACGTCGTCGTTTAAGCATTTTTTTTCCTTTTTCGGAAGATTTTGGAATGGACCGCTTCCGGCGCGGCGCGTGTGCTGGGAGTTACTTGCGGCTGAAGTCAAGAGTTGTTGAAATATGCGCGAAGGTTTGAGTGAGTGTATTATCTTTGATATCTGATTTCAATCTTTCGACAGATCGATCACCAACGCGAACCACCACCGCCCCCGCCGCCCCCGCCGCCACCGCCGCCGCGATCGTCGCCGCCGCGTCGAGGCTCTTGCCTGTCCCCGCCGCCGCCACGATCGTCGCCGCCGCGTCGAGGTTCGTACCTGTCTCCGCCGCCGCCACCGCCACCGCGATCGTCGCCGCCGCGTCGAGGCTCGTACCTTCCGCTACCGCCACCGCCGCCGCGGTCATCGCCGCCGCGTCGAGGCTCGTACCTGTCCCCGCCGCCGCCGCCGCGGTCGTCGCCGCCGCGTCGAGGCTCGTACCTGTCCCCGCCGCCGCGGTCACGATCGTCGCCGCGTCGAGGCTCGTAGCGGTCTCCACCTCCACCTCCACCTCCGCGAGACTCATAACGGTCGTCGCGACGAGGTTCGGAGCGGTCGTCGCGACGAGGTTCGCGACGGTCATCCCTTTCCGCGGCGCGACGTTTTTCCTCCTCTTCGCGCCTTTCGGTTGCTTTTTTGCGCTCTTCGTCCTCGCGTCTGTCTTTCTCAGCCTGCTCCGCAGCCGCCTTTACCTCTTCCTCAATCTGCTGAAGACGGCGCACGTAGGCGCGGCGACGAGCAACTTCGCGTTCGTTCTTGCGAACAATACGAAGCTCGTTGATCTTCTCCTCGCGCGCGACGCGAAGAGCCTCGAACTCCTCGGAACGGCGCGAAACGATAGCCTCGGAGAAGGCATCCTTCTCCGCAGTCATCTTGGAGAGACGTTTCTTTTCCTCCACGGCAGTCTCCCAGGCCTTGCGGTGCTTCTCGGCGTTTTGCTGCTGCAGTTCTTTGTGGAATTTCTCGTCTTCGACCATTTTTTCCTTGTACGCCGCCTCGATAAGGGGAACCTCCTCCTCGCGCTTGGCGCGCTCAAGGTGATCCATGCTCTTCGCAAGCCGCACGAGCTTGCGCTCCATCTCTTGCCTCTCCTTGATCTGCTCCTTGATGGCATCTTCCATAAGGGTGCGCTTGTCAAGCTTCTGGCCATCTTCGAGCTTGATCTTGAAGCCCTTCTTGCCCTTGCCCAGGTTGCGCTTCTCAGCCTCGGCAAGAAGAGCGAGTGCTTCTTCCTTCTCCTTCTCTTCCATCTCCTGGCGGATGCGCATCGCCTCGCGCGTGCGGCGCTCTTCTTCGAGTCGCTTCGCTTCGGTCTCCTCGTGCAAGCGCTGCGCGGCAACACGAGCCTCCTCGAGCACACGCTCTTGCTCTTGCAAGATGCGCTCCTGCTCTTCCTTGCGGCGTTCAATGATGACCTTGCGCGCCAGGGCCATCTTGTGCTCGTTCTCAACCTTGGAAAGGAGCTCAGCAGTGTTGGTCCTCGACGCCAGAGACGCGGCGGGAGCTTCAGGGTACATCATCTGCATGCCCTTCTTGAGCTTCTGCGCCATGGCCACGAGATGGTTCTTGATGTTATCACTCTCCAGCTGGTCTCCTTCGAATCGTACGCACTTGTTCTGGTGGTCGAGGCGAACAGCAACAGCACCGCCCTTGGTGGCATCTACGAGGATGCGCTCAACCTGGGAAAATTCCAGGAAGGGAACAACCTGCTGAAGGGTCTCCAACTTCATCGTCTGGTACACCTGAGACGACTGCTGCAGCATGCGCACCACAGCGAGGCTGCGCATGCGGGGGAGGAACTGATCGAATTCGATGGTGGGGATGGGGCTCGCGGCAGAAAGCTGCACGGCCTCGGGGCTGAGGGTAGCGAACACTTTTTGCGCGTGCTTGCACATGTCTAGCGGGTGGAACTCCTTCTCAAAGAGCGCCCACACTTGGCGCGCCTCCGTGGACACGAGGGAGAGGATACCCTTGGAGATGAGCTCGCTTAGCAGCGCCTTGCGCGAGAGCACTTCGCGGGGATCGCGTTTGGGATCCAGAGTGTACCCGAGAAGAGTCGCCATGCGAACGTCGCGTTCCTTTGCGTTGTCCAGCTCCTGGTTGGAGGGCGTGGCGGCGGTGCGCGACTCGTAGGGCGGGATGGCCACAGCCGAGAGGAGCACGGTAGAGGCCATCGCCTTGAGGTCCTCCGGAGTCAGGTTGCGGTTGTACGTTTTGCTCAGGTTGAAGAGCTTGTACCAAGCGTACGCGTGGTAGAGATAGTTCTCAGAAACCCAGAACACCTTGGTGAGCTTGGCGAAGTACGTCGCCATCATCTTGGGGTTGGGCGACCGCTTCAGGATGATCGTCAAGCCGTGGATGTCCTCAATGGTGCGGAACGCCTCTTGCCACAGTTCAAGCTGTGCCGCAGCCTTGAGCTGTTCAAACCTAGTCTCGAGGTAGTACTGCTGGGTCTCGGGGAGGGTCAAATCGGGCCTGTCGCGTTGGTCGCGGTACTTCATCAGGTTCGACAAGTGGTTGCGAAGAATCTCACACAAGCGGCGGAACTCGGTGGTGCGCTTGTGGGTGACGCAGAAGGCAAACGCGCGGTTCGCCGTCATGGCGTACAGGGGCTCCAGCTTGTTGTTGTTGCGCAAAATTTCGAGAATAGTGCGGTACGTCTCCCAGAGGAACTTGAACCAGGGCGTCACGGTTTCGCGGTCCGAGCGATCCTTTTCGCTCTCCGCCGAGACGGATTTGAGCATAAGGTTCTCAGGGGTGTTTTCAGCCTCGAGATCGCTGACCGCGAGGGTGGCATCGTTCGCCGACGCAGCCGCAGCAGCTTGCGCAGATTCAGCCTTCTCCGTCGCAAGCTTGAGGAAGTGTTTGATCACCTCTTCGAGCGACTGAACATTCACCTGCTGGCACACGATCCTGTACTGGATCAGACCATCTTTCGCGAGCCGTCCCTTTTTGAGTTGGATGCACAGCTCGACGTACTTGAACATGATCTGCTCAAGCACCTTCTGCCACGTGCGGTGGCGCTTGGAGGTGATCACATCGTGGAGTGCCTGCAGCGCCGCGTTGGGCTGACCGACGTTGATCAGCTCCTCCTGTGAAACGAAGACGGTGAAGTGGGGGCGAGGGTGAGCGGGCGTCGATCGCAGGGAAAAAAACACCCCCTGTGTGAACAGGGTTTGGAGCGGATTTGCCGGGCGGTGGCCATCGCCGGAAAACGTACCGCACGCTTCAGCGCGTTCTCCGGTTTCGCGAAAGTCCCGGCGTAAGGCGGCATGACGATCGGTTAGGATCGGTTTGTAGCGCCTGTCGCCCTCGCGTCGACCTCAGCTGACGGTCGAGCGTTGTGAAAGGGCGCGTTGGTGGCGAAGCGGTGGCTTTTATAGCGCGCCGACATCGAAAGGTCTCGTCTCCGCTGCGAGCACGATTTTATTTGGCTTGCGATGATTTCTCACCCGTTGACCTTTTGGGCTGGAAATGGAATTCACCAAACGGGCTGAGGTCGTTCCTCAGAGGTACGCGCACGGCGACGAGCGTGCTGCCTCGGTTGTTCGCGACAGGATGAGCGAGGGAGACCCTGATGTTTTTGAGGATGACGACCTTCTCGCAGAAGACCGCGAGGAAGAGGAGCGCGAGGAGTGCGTGCAAGATTGCCTGGAGCTAATCTTGGAACGTGTAAATTCGCACCTCGACGCCTCGGAGCTCCAGCGTAAGGTGGTGTCTTACGCCGCTAGCCAGGCAGTTCGGGACGCCCTCGCGGTGGTGGACATGACGTTCGTGGAGCGTGAAAGCTTCTCTACCCGAGGTCCCGCAACCGAGCCGGAGGAGACTGTCGGAAGCTGGTTCCCAGACGAAGCCCACATCCCAGCTCCTATTGATGCTTGGGCGAGGGGGACAGTGCGCGCGAGGCGGCGGCCGAGGGTTCCTGAGCAAGAAAACCCTCGTGCGGCGGTCGGTTCGGGTGCAAAGCTATCAGCAACGATGGGTGCGCCTAGGGTTGGTGTGGGGGTCTGCGGAGGGTCTTTATTGCGTAAGACGGGAGGCGCGAGGTTGTCGTCAACAATGCCGAGAAAATCCTTTCCAGCGGCGATAGACGCCCCGAAGGCAAAGCCACTCAGGAGCAAGCAGAAGATGACACCAGAGGAAATGAACAGGGAACGACGCTTGCGCGAAGAAATTGGGTCACGACGAGCTGCGCAGGAGTTGCAGAAATTGCAGGTGCAAAAAGACCAGTACGAGTTGAGAAAGCTTGAGTCGCTTCAAAAATCGATGCGAGGCCAAGATTGGGGGTACGCTGAATCGGGTGAGCTGGTCGTGGTTCAAAAACTCGATCCAGAAAAGATGCCGAGTTTTGCTCAGACGATGAAGGTGAAGGTGATTGACCAGAGGGAAACCGCGGAGGAGGCTAGCACGAGGAAATTGCACAGCCTTACGACAAAGAGACTCGGTGGGGTGGATTACGTTCACCCCAAACAGAGTCAGCAGCAGGCAAACGCGTTGGAGGTGATGACGATGGCTCGCGGGGTGACACTTCGCCACGGAGCGTCAGCCAAAGCCGGACCGCCGCTGTTGTCATCAACTCAGGTTATGTCGAAGGGAGATTACATGGATCTCGTCGCAGCGAAGTCGTCGGTATCTCGTCGTGCGTCGTCGACGACAACAACCCCGAGGGCGCGCGCGAGCGCACAGCAGGTGGTTACGGTGGATCCCAACTTTGCGCTGCTTGGTGCCAAAGATTGGGGAGTAAATCCTCCCTCGGCGATGAAGATGAAACCGTATCAGCCGCCTACAGAGGGGATACCGAAGGCAAGGACCCCTGTGGCAAAGACGCCGATACGGCGATGAGGTGTAGAATAGGAACTGTAAAATATTATTGGATTATTAGTGTGAATCACAAGCAGCACAGCGAGCGAGAACGGCGTATCACTAATGCGCTCTCTGAGCGAGCTCTTCAATTTTCCTCCACACCTGTTGACGATTCGCCTCCATTTCCTCAGATTTGCTCTCTTCCTCTTCCCATTTCTTTTGGCATTCCTCAAACAGCTGCTGGTCCATTTCCATAAGCATCTTCCGCACGTTGATGGTCAACCCACCGACCGCCGCGTTCCAATGGTTCCGCGCGTTACGCTCAAACGCCCCGAAGCATACTGGCAGCAGCACGCGTCTGTTCTGCGCGACGAGGTTAACAATGTAGTCATTGTTCCACAGGAACAACGCGCGCTCGGCCACTTGGAAATGCGACGAGTTGATGCAAGCGGATATTCTCCGAAACAAAGGGAGCATCGTTTGGACAAACTCCGCCGCTTGAGTGAGCTCAAGAACCTCCTCGAGCTCTCCAAGGAACAACACTTCCTTTTGGCTGTTCGTCACCGGCCAGTATTTCAACAGACCGCGCAACACCGCATCCGCGAGCCTCGGATCTTTCTCTACGAACTGCGTGATGCAGTACGACAGCTGCTGATGGTACATCGCGACGCACTTGGGCTTGTGTAGCGGCAAGAGTGCTCGCTGGAGGAAAACTTTGTGTTCCTCCTTGAGTGGGAGTGCAAAGCCGTTGATGATGCTCCCGAGAATCTCGAGGAGTTCCGCGATGCCGTTGTGCCTCTCGGTCTCATAGATAAACCTGAAGAAGATGTTGTTGATCGCTTTCCTGATGAACGGCCGGTGCACCATGAACTTTCCGTAAATTCGATGCAAGATCGTCTTCAGGTAATCGCGCTCGCGAGGGTCTTCTGAATCAAACAGCTCGAGGAGCTTGAGCACAAACGTGTTGTCGATGTATTTCTTCCCAACCTTCGCATCCACCTCGTTAGACACGACATAACGCAGCAGGAACTCGTAAATGATTTGCAAATGCGGCCACGACGGCTCCAGCGTCGGCTCCTCCTCCTCCGGGTCAAGGTTGTCCCCAGCAGCATTCCCAGTGATCTCATAGTTTGAAGGGGGCAACCCTCTGAAGAGGTTCTGCGCGAGCATGTGCGAGATGTCCTCAAACACCGCCTCCGTGAATTTTCCCTGCCCTTGGTTGACGTAGTCTACCAACTCTAACAGCGTCTGTCGCTTGATCTCCTTCTCGCGCACGTGGGCAGTGGCATCGGTGAAATCGAACGTGTACGAGCAAAGATGGAGTTTCTTGATGAACAGATTCTGTCGCTCGGACGCCACCACATCGCGGAACAAGAACAGCGGCTTGTTCGTATCGTACAGCACCTCCATCTGGGGAATGGACGATCGGGTGGTACCGCCCGTGCTGGGTTTTTTGCTCGTCATCTGCGAAACCGCGGGACGCCCGTTTTCACCCTCCTTCTTTCGCCCACCAACCCCCGTGAGCTTGCTTTTCACGCTCTTTAACATGCGTCAGCCAGCGAGATAGACACGCCTAGGCCAGTGCGCTCGGCGAGGAGGTACGTACGTCGACGCGCGCGACTGTGTCGAGGATCGGACGCCGGCCTCGACCCTCGTGACCACCGCACTGCGCCGCTTGATCTCGACCCCTGAAGAGACGCGGGTGATCGATCCCGCGTTTCCAAAAAACAAAGGGCGCTCCACGACCCTCGGACGAAAAACCTCGTTTTGGCCGACATCAAAAAAACAAATACTTTCACAGCGAGCGTTTTCCAAAGAAATGAATGGGACGCAAAAGCACCCTTCACTCACCAGAGGGAAGATGAAAAGGAATCACACCGAAAACGAGCGAAGCATTGATAGATGTGAGTGCGAACAACGCTACTCGTCCTATCTAGCTAGCATCAGCTTTAACAACCGAGGATGGCAAAGGCGCGGTAAAAGCCGAATCCAACTGGATTTGGTTGGACGAGTCCTCGCACGCGTTGTGAGCAGCAACGCCAATCGAGACAACCTCTTCAGGACTGTCGAGGAACATTTGAGGGTCGATAAAAAATCATCCTCAGAAGAAATAGAAGCACACACAATCATCTCTCGTGTGCATTCAAAGGACTGACAAGTGTGTCAAACGTACCGTGGTGCGGACCAACATGGAACCTGCAACTCACGCTTCAGCGATGTCGTGGCAATGACCCCTGAACTAAGGCCATCGATAAAGGGTAGGCTGGGATTCCTTTAGCTAGCGCGGAGAGCTCTGGCTGGCATCACGCGACGACATCAACAACAAAAAATGTCCGTATCATCAAGACAATAGGAAGCTCTCCCGCTCCACGAGATAGAAGCCTGCAACGCAATCCATGGACAGCGATGAGTTGACGTTGCAAGGACAACCACCCGTGAGCTCCATGACCTAGCGACAAACTCGCATGCGTGTATGGACATCCGAAAGACTTCGATAAGCGCTTATGGAAAACGCTCACTAAAATGATATTAGAAAGACTAGGAAAGGTCTGAGAAAAGAATTCAAAGCGCTTAGAAGAGAAGTGTTTCTCTGCTTGTAAGATAAATTCAGGAGCGTTTTACTTGAATATTTTGTTCATTTGAGTTTTGGGTCGATGGACCTTTGCATCGGAAACCGACAATAACGTGCGCGTATTCGCAAGTTATGCAAGCATTTGCTCGACAATGACACGCGTTGAAGTCCAATTCACGTAGATGGTGTGCTTGCGCTGAACATCGACGGTGTTAATGACTGCCTGATTGTTTCACGATCGGGCACTTCAGAACTGCCTCAACCGGAGAAATACGAAATCCGTCTAGTTGATCCCCACGATTGGAATTCTTCTATACATCCTACAGGTATGGACAGGCAACACGATACGTACCATCATGCTCGATATGGGCACCATACCACGGCTAAATCATCCGATAAAGCGTTATTTTCAATTTTCAATACGTATTGCAGTTTACTCGCATCCACCGTCTATTTTGCATGAATCAGTTCCTCTGGATGTTTCCGTACTCCTAGTGAAGGTAGTTTGTTGCTTTAAATCTTTCAAGAAGGACGTCAAAACCGCGGATCGTGCGGGTTTCAAGGCTCGGGGTAACACGGGCACTTTGGGTTCCGAATTTATAATGATTCAGCGCTTAAATTTGTGCCTCGTTTCTCGCGTTCGCTAGATAATCGCGCCTTCTATCTCTGAATCATTTTTGGCGTTCTTTCGCGTCTCGGAAAGCCTTCCAATTCATGGTTCACAAGAGTGTGGAGGTGAATTTTTTTCTCTGTTTTGAGGCAAATAGACCGTCAATCCAGGGTTCAAACTCGCTTTTTGATTTATTTGTTTTTTTCTCCAGTTGGTTTCTCCTCGTTTGCGTTTTCGAGCTGAATTTCATTTCGTGGTCGACCACAACTCGTGCCGCTGCCGTGGGCGAAGGCCACTGCGTCGGTCAGGGCGAGGAGGAGGATACACAGCGCCGAGTGTCTCTCTCTCTTCTGACGTTGTACAGAACGATGAGTTCCCAGTACTGGCTCGTCTCGCTGCCCCTCGAGGGTGGCAGCGCGGACCGGACGTGGAGCATCTTGCAGGACAAAACCTGTCACGACAACGATCTGAGTGTCAGCTACAAGGTATGTGCCTTCCCATTAGCGTTAGATGCCGTGGAGTGCACAGGTTGTCCCTTTCGAGTGTCGTAAACTGACCGTATATGCCCCCTTCTCTCGTGTATCGCAGTTCAATGTGCCCGAGCTTCGCGTTGGAACCCTAGATTCGCTTCTCGCGCTCAGCGACGATCTCGTGAAAGTAAACACACTAGTTGAAGCGATTGCGACAAAGATTCAGAGACAAGTCATCGACCTCGCGGCTATCGAAGGTGCATCTGAGGAGCTTAGCGTTGATGGTATCTCGGCGGAGCGTTTTCTGACGGCATTCACGTGGGATGAGGCTAAGCATCCGGCGCGCCGTCCTCTTCGCGAAACCGTGGAAAAATTGCAAGAAAGCGTCGCTAAAGTCGACGATGAGTTCAAGGTGAGGACCAGCGAGTACGTCACCGTCAAGGGTCAGCTCAGCGCAATTTCTAGGAAGGATAACGGAAGTTTAGCGACGCGTGATCTTGGTGGGCTTGTCAACGACTCAGACTTGGTGGATACCGAAAACCTCACCACGTTGTGTGTGGCGGTGCCGAGGTTCAGTCAAAAGGACTGGTTGGAAAGCTACGAGACGCTCGCGCAGTTTGTGGTGCCGCGGTCATCCAAAAAGTTGAAGGAGGATGGGGATTACGCACTGTACACGGTGACGTTATTTCGTCGCGTAGTTGATGCGTTTAAATCAGCCGCGCGGGAAAAGTCATTCCAGGTCAGAGACTTCGCGTATGACGCCGAGGCGATTCAGGCAAAGACTTCCGAACGCAACGATCTGAAAACGGAAGTCGAGGAAAGAAGAGCCGCGATGTACGAGTGGTGCCAGACGTGCTATGGCGAAGTGTTCAGTGCTTGGGTGCACATTTGCGCCATCAGGCTCTTCGTGGAGAGTATCTTGAGGTACGGTCTTCCTCCGAGCTTCTTAGCAGGCGTTATGAAACCGCATGCCAAGTGTGAAAAGAAACTTCGCGCGGTGTTGACGAATACTTTCGGAAGAGGGGCTTCCTCGCACTGGAACGCCGATCCTGACGAAGACAAGGTACTCGGTGAAGACACGCATCCTTACGTTGCGTTCACCATAAACGTGTAACGGTGAATGAGTGCGGAGAATAGCAAAACAGGAGTAGAGAGGGTCAATTTGAAATACAAAGGTTCCTCTCACGTTTCCCGGCGCTTAGCAAAGCTAAACAGATTCCTCAGCGTCGACGTCTTTTTCACCGCGGTGCGCTCTTCCAAGTCTGGGTAGACAATCTCGTCGCCAGCCACGTCCAGAATGATTGGATTGACAGCAATCGGTATCATCTTGGGAGGAATCGGCATCATGTGTACCTTGTTTGCCCCCTTGCCTGAAACTGCGGACTTGTACTCATCAAGGTGATCGAGAAGGTACTGTGCCTCCATCCCGCCAGCCGAGGCTCCATCCTGAAGAGACACGCTGTTCAACCCTAATCGCAGCCCCTTTTGCTGAGCCACGTGCGCGATGGTCCCGTCAGCCAGCGAGATACAGCGTGCTTTTCTGGAATCATCCTGAACCTTTCTTGCGGCAGCAGCCATGTGAGACGATTTCGGCGCGCGATCCTGCACCTTGGCAGCATGCTCTGCAGCCCGTGCATATAGGACAGCGGCTTCAGCGTGGCTTCCAGCGCCGAGATGGACGGCGGCCAAAGAGGCGGCGCGCTGACCCTGCAGAAGCATTTGCTCCATCATGCAGTCCATTCGCACGCTCTCTTCCACTTTATCCGCGCCGTCTAACCCACGCAAAACCTCCGGTCCACTTTCTGCGAGCTCCTCGTAGTTTCGAAGCAAGGTGTTATAAAGGTGGACCAGATCCTCCGGGCGCGTCGCTTTCTCCCCTTTCTCCAATTTGATATCCCCAGCAAGCTTCGCAGTCGCCGAAGCCACCAGGAACTTGTTTCGCTCGATTGTCTTTTCTAGCAGCAGGACGCTCAGAGCTCGATCAGAGAGCTTGATTTCCATTATGCGCGTCGTGGATTCTGATCCACCCTGAACCGAGCTCGCCGCGGTTATCTCGTCCCGGAGGTGCTGTTTCGCGTCGTTGTAAGCCATGAGAGCTTTGTCATAGATGGCGAGACCGCGATCTGCGGACATCGTCAGCGGTGACTCCAGCTTCGCCAGCTGATTCGCAGCCGTAGCAACACATGCTCGCGAATCCTTGTTCCGAAGCGGAATTTCATGTCCACGCCACATCAACGACGTGGGAGCTACTGATGATGACGTTTTCTCGCCGTCTTCAGACAACATCCCCCTCAGCTTCTCATCATCTGCACCGCTTTCACCCTTGAGCGCTGCCAAGTCCTCGGCGTCAAGACTCGACTCGTCACCGCCCGTGCTGTTGCCACGTTTGTATGTGCAATATCGCAAATTCGGTTCAAGTTCCTCAATACGCTCCCGGCACACATCAGCTTGTTCAGATCCCCCAACCCGCGCGAGCTGCTCAAACGCCTTTCGCGCGCGCATAAACTTCGCCAGCGCGCGGCTCCAGTCGCGCTCCTGCTCTGCGAGGAAGTTGCCGAACATGAAGGACGAGTAAGCCTCCGCCTCAAGCGCTGTCCTCGCGCTTCCGAGCTGTTTGCACAGAGCGACAAGCTCTGAGGCGTGAACGGTGGCTTTCCTCAGGCGGCGAATCATGTGTGATCGCTTGCGAGGGTCGTTGCCGGCGTCGGTTTTGAGTTCCATCGCGTAGCTCCAAGCGCGCTCAGCGTTGATCAAAGGGATCATGAGGTGGTTCGCGTCTGCGACTACCTCCGGCAGCAGCGTTTTTTTCTGAAATCTTCCTTTACCGTGGCTAAAGTTCGTCGCCTTATACATGCGCGCCAGACGACGCGTACAGTACTGCCTATACCTCGTGTGGTCGCCGTGACGCAGGCCGTGCTGACTCTGGCTGATTTTGACGATCTGTAGGATGTCGAGCGTCAGGTTGGAAGCCAGCTCCTGCTTCGTTGCGGCGTCCGCCATCTCGGTTTCGGCCATGGCTGTCCTGAAGACGTTCCCACTCAGCCCCTTCGGGGCGTTTTGTTGGACGTCGAACGGGGCACCAGCACCGTGACCTCAAAAGTGGCGCTCTCCTGATCTGAAACCTATACTAGGGTTCGAGGCGAAACGAAAAGAAGCACGACTTCTGCAGTCTTGGCAAAAGGTTTCAGGAGAGACGGCACTTCTCAGTGTCAGCAGCGCTGCTGCACTCAGGGAAGCGGAATGAGCGCTGTGATGCGCTCATGCTTGCAATTGGTAGCTTCAAGAGATGTCGTTATCGGTTCGCATCTGCGCTCTGTCGGACGCAAGCTGCGAGGTTTTGGTCCGTCTACGACGCCGTGGACGAAAACTTCAGCTCTGCGTGACGATGGCTTCGTGTTATCCTCGCCCTCCGAACTTTCCTCTGCAACTGTTAAGCCTCAATCAATCCTTCTTTGTGGTGAGGGTGACTTCAGCTTCGCTCGTGCGTTGACCATGAGTGCAGCTAAGGAGCTAGATGATGGGCTTCGCGTCACGGCGACATCGTTTGAGCCAGCGGAAGACACCACAAAACAGTGGGGAGGATCGAAAAATATTCGTTTCCTGAGCAATACTCCCGGCGTGGACCTCCTGCACGGCATCGACGCCACTATGCTCGACACTACGTTCGAAGGTCAAACGTGGGATCGTGTATGTTTCATGTTTCCCCATATAGCCGGCAAAGGTCGAATCAGTCTGAATAGAGAGCTTCTCGCGGGCTTTTTCCGAGCAGCAGAGGCGGTACTGTCTCCTGGCGGCGCCGTTGAAGTTGCACTCGTCGCCGGGCAAGGAGGCACAGCTGCGGATGGCGACGTGCGGCGCGATTACGGGGACACTTGGCAGGCTGCGACGCAGGCTGCCGAAGGTGGATTCGTGTTGGTGAATACTGCACCCTTCGATGCGTCAGCGTGGTCTGCGCGCGGCTACGTTAGCCGCGGACACTGGCGTTCGCGGACACTTGGGGCACCGGAGTCTCAAGAGCGAAGCTTCACTGTCAGAGATGGTGTCGTCCACATGTTTCGCCGCGAAGGGGAGCTTGGGGAAGCGACATGCCCCTCGCATGCGCTCACGCATACACGTGATGTCAGCATGTGGATTACCAGACCCGAAACGTTTCGCGAGGAAACGCTTCTGGACGTTGTTCGCGAAACTGCGGGAAAAGGCGTCGAGGCCGAGGTTACAACGCTCGAGGTTCATCAACACGACGATGGCCGTGTATCGAGAACAATTCGAATAATATATTCAAGCTCGGTACTTGCTTACAGCAGAGCCCGGGCAAATGTGTCGCAGTTTGCGCTGAGAGATGCGCTGGAGACCGGGAGAGTGAGCGGCGTGGAGTTGAGATGAACAAACATTTTTTCATCAAATAATAAGCTTCTTTTCTGAGCCACGTTTTTGTTTGAACGTCCCACTTGTGCCTCGAGCTAGCCGCAGAAAGCCCTGCACGCAGGGCACTTCCTTTCACAAGCGGTGCGATTTTGATACAATGACACCGTCGAAGTGAGTAGGGACCACGATGGCTAGCGCGCATGAGGATCCTGCGGGTGCCAACCCCGAGTCCGGGGAGGATCTGGGACAACTGCGCAACGCACAGTACCATCTCAGGCCCGTGGACGGGAAGGGGCTGAAACCCATCCCGATTCGGGACGGAGAAACGAAAGTTGTCGGTCGTAATAGACGATATGGCATCCTCGATGAGCGCATCGCCGCGAACCAGCTAGAGTGCAGGTTGGTGTTCGCTCCGGAACTCGCGCTCGAGGTCAAAGCCATCACTGAGATTTTCGTCAAGGACCGCTTCGGCGTGCTCAAGATGCTCAAGGCAGGATTCATCGGCTATGTTCAGCGAGGTCATGTGCTATACTTGACAAGAGCTGAGGGCGTGCCGATATGTGGCTACGTTCTCAGCGAAGGATCGCCGGACGATGCTGAAAAGGCACCCTCGACGAGTGGTAAACGTGGGGAGTGCATCGATTTGGCTGACGAGTCTGACAGCGAACTGAGGACTGATAGCGAAGACGAGATCGAGATAGGACCTGACCCGAGGCAGGCCGCGAAGGAGGCAAACCGTCGCGCGCCACATGCAAGTACTTCTAGTAGCGCGGGGGACGATGATGTGCCGAGTCCAGGCGGGAAAGGAACCAGGGAAAACCCATGCGAGCTGCTCTCGTCTGATGACGAAGACGAAGTGGTTGTGGAGCGCGAAACGCAAGGAACCAAACCGCGGAAGTCACCAGCAAAACCGGCGGCGAAACCGGCGGCGAAACCGGCAGCGAAACCGGCGGCGAAACCCGCGGGAAAACCGGCGGGGAAACCAGCAGCACCGGTGAGGTGCAAACCTGCTAATCCTTCTAGTAGTAGAGAACCCCCACTCCGACCAAAACCTTCAGCACCACACGCGAAGCAAAGCGCTCGCCCTTCTCATTTCGACGGTGGTTCCGCGCGGGGTGGTTCCGCGCAGGGCTCCCAGCAAACGCCTTCGACGATGATACCGCCGCGACCTGAAACAACGCAACCGGGTGATTCTCCGGATGTCGCTGCCGCCAGAATCGCGTTGATGAAAGAGTGGACTGATATGGTTAGAATGGATGAATACTGGCGCAACCTCGTTAATCAGCTGAATGTGTCACAACAACAGTATCGGGATTACACCACAAGACAAGCTTACGGTGTGGGCCCTCAGCTCAGCATGCTGATAAACCAAGCGACGGAGAATGTACATCATCTGTTAAATCAAATCGACTCGACCCGCGCGGAGTGTTTGAGTTTACAATCTAGACATCAAGGTGCCGTGGACGAGCTCAATTCACGTATTGCGATAATGGAACGGAACCGCCGCAGCGCTGCGCAGCAGCGCCAGGGAGAAGCCACCGCGAACGACTTTAAAGAGGAGGTTCGGGCTTGGGAACTTGTAGAGAAAGCGGAGGATTTAACCGTCTTCCCAGCCGGTGAGCTGAGGAGGATCGCGAACGCTATGGGAATCGACGTCACCGGGTTGTTGGAGAAGGATGAATTCGTCAAAGCGGTCGTCGACAAGCGGGACGGCGGTAGAGAGGCTTGGGCTGTGAAGAAACGGAAACGCACTGCTGAGGAAGATCTCGCGTCTCGTCAGCGAAAAAAGCTCGCAGAGCTACGACAGAACGAGTCTAGGAAACAGGCTGATGAGTTTACGGAAGCTGCGGAGAAGGCGAAGGCGGTGACACAGGTGAAGGCTTGGTCACGAGGCGCGGACTTGCGGGTATTTTTGCAGCGATGTGGCATTAAAGTCGACGGACACGGCAAAACCAAAAAGGCATTGCAGGGGGCATATCGTCGTGCAATGCTCAAGTTTCATCCCGATAGAACGCGAGCCGCATCTTCTGCGGAACAGACTCTAGCATCGGAGGTGACAAAATGGATTACTCACGAGTGGCAAAACGTTAAAGACTGAGGTGATTTTCTCGGAGCGCGACGCAAAAATCTAGCTTGTTCCGGTGGCAAGGTGGCAATATGAATAGTTTACAAATATAGAGTGCGCGAAAGTGCTAGTCTTCGTCATCATCCCACTGATCATCGTATCCAATTCTCGTCTGCCACCCCTGTGAGCCGTCTGGGATGGCAATACCAGCGCTTTTTATTACCGATTTTCTCCCCATCTCAGAAACGCCAAACATTTCAAGCGACGGACGCTGCCCGTACGACTTTTGTGACGAAGTGATGAATGCGGGATTCTTAGGAATCGCGCGCATCAGCTGTTCATGCGTCGCGTGTGCTACCCCAGCTGCAGACTTCGGATCCAACACTACATCCATCGCGGGATCACGCGCGCTCGCCGGCACGCGCTTCTCAATCACCGTGGTGCCTTTTTTGAGGTCGAAATATTTCGTCCGCTTCACCTCCGTTGGGGCTGATTCTCGCGCGTTCCTCTCATCGGGATCGGGCAAAAGGAAACCCCATTCCGATTCGAAGTGTCTTTGAGCCGTTGTCTCCTCTTTGATACGCAGCCGCCAATTCTTATCATCGTTCACGACGTTTCGCTCCACGGGCGCGGCGGCTTTCCCCATGGTGGTTGATTAATTGATATTCTCGATTGGCGCCTGATTTGGATTTGCGAATCCCCCAACCCGCGGTAGCACGTCAAGCGCTGCTGTATGCGGCACCCTTTCAACCACAAGTCAGTGGATGTACGTATGATGTGACGACACGAAGGTTTGTTTGGAAAGCCTTCACGAACAAACACCCCCTCGTTCGACTCGGGGTGCCGGGAGTGAATAAAATTCGCCATCGCTGGAATCCCCTTATCTGGCTGGAACCCGAAAACGAGCTGGGTTTTTTCGAAAAGCGGCTACAGGTTTGCAGCAGACCGCCGCGCGCGTCCGAGCGACACACAACGCGGGCTGGGATGCCTTTGAAAATATGGCGTCGTGGGACTGCCCCCCAGCACGAGGCGGCGACCTCACTTCGGGACCCTGGGAGGCACTTTACCATCGTCACGACCGCGAGCTTACCTTGGATGACTGGCACATCTGTAAACCCGCTGCTTCGCGCGGCGTATCTCGCGCATCGAGGCAACGTTGGCGTCACTCTACTCGTACCTTGGCTCGCTCCGTGTGATCAGCAGCTGGTTCATCCCAACGCGATGTTCGAAACCCCCGAACAGCAGAAGGCGTACATCCGAAGCTGGCTCACCGGGCGTGTGGATTTCCAACCTACTTTCAATATTCACTTTTATCCTGGCAGGTACGCCATCGATAAGGGCAGTATCGTCCCGGTGGGAGACGTCACCGAGTACGTCCCTGAGGAAGAGGCAGATGTGGCGGTGTTGGAGGAGCCAGAGCATCTGACATGGTTTCACCATGGCATGCGCTGGACGGACAAGTTCAGGCACGTCGTGGGAATCATCCATACGAACTACCTGGAATACGCGCGACGAGAGAAGGATGGCGAGAAAAAAGAGAAGTTCCTTCGAGGCGTCAACGCTACTGTCGCGCGAGTGCACTGCCACAAGATAATTAAACTCTCCGGAGCTGTTCAGGACTTTGCGAGATCTATAACCGTCAACGTTCACGGCGTGTCGCCACATTTCATCGGCGTCGGGCGAAAGATTGCGGAAGCGACGGACGTCGAGTCGAGTAGTTTCACAAAGGGAGGGTACTTCATTGGGAAGGTGGTTTGGGCGAAGGGCTACCTGGAACTCCTGGAGCGCGTCGCGGAATACAACGAAACGGCCGCGGCGAAGGATAAGTTGGGACTTGACGTCTTTGGCGACGGCGACGATTTCAAGGATGTGATTAAAGCCGCGGCGCGACAGAAACTGCCGCTCACTTTCCACGGACGCGCGGACCACGCGGGGGAAATCACGCAAGGATACAAATTCTTCATCAACCCCTCGTTGTCTGACGTCGTTGCGACCACCACGGCAGAGGCGCTTGCGATGGGAAAATTCGTAGTCTGCGCTCGCCATCCCTCCAACGAGTTTTTTTCAACCTTCGCAAACTGTCGCACGTACTCCACCCGGGAAGAGTTTGCGAAGTGCGTTCGCGAGGTGCTAAACACCGAGCCAAAGCCGATGCCGTCGGAGGATCTCCGTAGACTCACGTGGCAGGATGCCACTGAGAGATTTCTCGACGCCGCAGAACCAGACGAGCCACCGAGCAAGCTCAGTCATCGAGTAAGTCAGAAAATGTCTGATTGGTTCGCCGCGACGTGTCACAACGCGCTGACGGCGTCTGAGGCGGTGAGGTGTTTGGTTGGTGGAGGTGCAGGAACACTCCTGAGTCCGAGCGGGGATCTAGCGGAATGGCGACCAGACAAGTGGTCCGGCGGGGTGATGGACCGAAAGGGTTAATAAATATCAAGACTAGTGCTATATTACAGACCGTCGACGCAGTCCCGCGTCGTGCGCGAGCTCGAGTTGTTTTTTCGCCGCGATACCCGCCGTAGCCGCGGCCGTGCTTGTCGGGCTCATCGGAAAGTTGTCCGGAAGTTCCGACCTGAACCCGCCGGGCTGCTCCGGTTTGCCGACAATTAATCGCAACGGAGTGAGCTGCTTGGGTTTGGTGCGAGTGGCTCCTGGGAGACGATGATGCAACGCTCTCCCCCACGATGCTACAATTTTGTCCGTCACCTCAATCTCCAAATCTCGCTTCGGTCCACGGACCATGAAGCTGGAGCCATCGTTGGCCCACTCCATGTGAGCACCCTTTATGGACATGTTTTTGAAGTCTCCGACAGTCGCCCACTCCAGCGTGCTTGTTTCAAGATCGCAGCGTAACATCCGTCGGTATTCCTTTCCGTTTCGTCCACGCTTCGTGACGGAGATCCCTGAAGCTAACCTGTGGCGAGCTGTCGCCTCAGCTTCGTTCGAAGTCGTGACTGATGCTCGTTCTAGCTCCACCAAGTCCTCATGCCACTCTTCTCGCAGATGCAAAAGTTCTTCCTCGCTTGTCCCCCGCGCAGCATCGGCTGCATCAGCACGCTCCCTCGCAGCTTGCTCCGCCGCCACGCTTTCCTGACACTTGTTCTCCAGTTCGTGCACCCGCCGCAAGATGCGCTGTTCTGCATCTGAAGACTCTCTCGCATCGTCCGCCGCGCGGCGCGCAGCCTCACGGGTCTCCTCGAGCTCAGAGGTAAGAGACTTGATCTGCTCAGTCAGAGAAGTGACCTTCTCCCCCTGGTCGTCAGCGCATGCCTTCGTGGCTTGTTCAGCAGCTAAGCTTTCGTGTAACTTCCTCTCCAGCTCCTGCACCTGTGCCTCTTTCGCAGCCGCAGCTTCCGTAGCTTCTTCCGCGGCGCGGCGCGCGTTCTCGCGGATTTCCTCGAGCTGAGAATTCAAGACATTGATCCTCTCTCCATGCGCGACGAATCGATCTTCCACCTCGGCAATATCTCCACGCGCTGTCGACAGTTTTCGGTCCGTTTCAAGTGATTCTTCCTTCGCATCAGCAAGCTGAGACTTCAAAGATTCGAGCTCGGTTTCGAGCTCGGACACGCGAAGCTGAAGCTTCGCTTCTGTATCAGCGCGCTCCTTGATTTCGCGTTGAAGCTGTTCTTCAGACGTCGCACGTTCGGTGCGCTCGCGGTCCAGAGCATCGCGAAGCTGCTTCTCTGTTTCTTCGTGCTCTGCTTTTGCGCGGCTCATGGTCTCCTGAAACTCGGTTTCCTTAGCCATGCGCTCTCGCAGTTCGTGCTCCAGCTTAGCGCGAAGGGTACCCTCCATCTCGTTCCGGCTCTTGCGCTCGCGCTCAATCTCAGTGCTGAGCCGCGCTTGTATCGTCGCTTGCTCCGCTTTGGTGCGGCGAAGCAGCTCGCGAAGCTCATCTTCAGCAGATTCCTCTACACGCTTCACTGCATCACGTGACACCTTGCGTTCAGCTTCGAGCTCTTGCTCCAACGCCTCACATTTCGCAAGCTGCGCGTCGCAGTTTTCCTTCCCTGCCGCGATGGCTTCGAAAGCTCGAGTCAACTCGAGTTGTTTGTCAAGAGCTTCTCGTTTCCCGCTGTCGAGCTGAGATTTAAGTGAAGAAACCTCAGCTTCGAGCATCTTTATTCCCTCACATGTCGTAGCTTCCGCGTGGGCGCGTTCTTTCCTCTCTCGGGCGATGACATCGGCGAGTTTCTCTTCCTTTGCCGCACTCTCTTTTTTCTCGCGGTCCAGTTGCTGTTGCGAGGAGACCACTTGCTGGTTGAGGATATCCATCGAGGAGAACGTGGAGCCCTCAGCCAACTCGCGCGCGAGCGTCGCTGCATCCATCTCCACCGCGGCGGAGCGCACGCGAGGTTTTGCCTCGAGACGCATACATCGCGACGCAAATTCCAGCGACGTCGTGGTCTCCGGAGCGTGTTTTTGCTCGGGAGCGACGCACACGAGCAGAGAGGTACGGCTGAGACCCGACAACGACGACTCCAAAAGTTTCGTGAGCAAAGAGTCACGGAAATTAACGTGCGCGTCCTTCTTTGCCAGAGCGTGAACGACGTTACCGAACGTCAAAAGACTGCCGTTAATGTTCGTGGCTTCGTTAAATCGAAGGCCTGAGGATTGTGACTTCTTAACACGCTCGCTGCCAGCCATATCCACGACGGTGAGCAAACCGCGCTGCTGGACGATTTCAACCTTGCCCGTCGCCTCTGCGACCGCGGCGGTGTCCAGTCGCGGCACGCGGTTCACCCTGAGCTGCAGCACGCAGTGCGAACGCGAAGAGTGTTTGTTCATCATCGTCTCCGCGTACACCAAACCTTTTTGTCCTTTCCGGAAACACTCCAGGAGATATTCCGGAGACGTGCATCGGATCCAAGTGCATTCGGAAAGCTCCCAGCCCCCGCCGTCCGCGGGTTTCCGCTGCGTGGCTTTCAGCGGCGGGTTGGCTGGGTAGCCCGGGGACGACCGGGACCCGTGCTTGTCGCCGGACTTCACCAGCAAGTCCATGGCGGATTCGTTGTATATTTGAACCATCGCGATTTGTATTTCGTACATGTTCGCCCAATCCGCGGCGATACGCGTGAATAAATCAACCGCCAAACGGGGCATGATGCCCGCGTCGTCCGTGGTGCCGCCGTTTGGAAGGTTGAGCATGGAGTGTGTTTTTCCGCTGCCAGTTTGCCCGTACGCCATGACGCACCCGTGGCATCCTTGTAGCACCGAGTCAAGCACCGGCGCGCCAACCGCTTCGTACACCTCTTTCTGTGTGCATTGCGGACCGAGCACGCGGTCCATGGAGAAGCTCTTCGACGTGCACGCCGCCATGCGGTTCGTCACAGTCAACGATTTAACCAGCGCGGGCTCGTACGTTCCGACGTTTTCCTCCACATCGCACGACGTCGCGAGCTCATCTTCCCCAGAGTCTCCCGACGAAGCTGGTTTGACTCGGGCGTACACGAGGACGCGGTCGGGTAAGACCACGTCCAACTTCTGCGGGGACATGCTTCAACGGGGCTGAAGCGTGCCCGCGCGTGACCATTGTCGGGCCGATTCATTTGGTTGAAAAAAGTGCTTTCGACAAACGTGTCGCATTTCACAAAAGCAACAAAAGCAACATATATGGGCCAGGCCAAATTTGGCAGCCTAACTGGAACGCATACGAGATTCCTAAAACAACGTGGGCGCCAAGTTTGCGACAGCTAGACAGCTGGCGCGCTGGGCATCGAAGCTTCCCCTTCGCGAGACGCCGACTTTATCTAAAGTTTTCCTCGTTCCGACGTGCGTGAAGACCCCGCCACCGAGCCATCGACGCTCATCTCGCACCAGCGCACCCGCTTGTTGAGATGCAGGCTGTCCACATGCGCGCATCGGCACCCTGTAACGCGTCCGGCGCCGCGACGGCCAAGCTTGGTGAGTTTCCCGGTCTCAAATGCCATCGGGATTTATCTTGCGTTGCGGAGATTGCGATGGATGCCGTAACGAGCAAACGATACGGCCGCGTCCATCCAGGCAGATGGCGACCTTCGATTCACGACGATGATCGACCACAACACACGCAAACACTAACCGTTTCATGCTCCACCTCCACCACGCAGGCTCCCGTCAATCCATCCGCGGCAAGGCGTTCGCTACCCCTCGCAACGGCGCCAAAACGAAGGTGCGTCTCTCTCCACAACTTGCGCGTTGATATTTCACGCGTTGAAACCACACGCGTGCGCCAGGCGTGCCAGCCTGGTTTCGCGACGAATCCATCGAGGTGACCTTACCTAACCCACGCCTTGCAAACGCGTTTCCCCATTCCCGTGTCGCAGGTCATCCGCACCACCCGCGCGGTCGCGGTCAAGGCGGAGGTGGTTGCCTCCTCCACCGCGGATAAGACCGAAGTGTCTGATTCCACCGATAACGTGTTGGCCATCATCCTGGGCGGCGGCGCCGGTACCCGGCTGTACCCGCTCACGAAGACCCGCGCGAAACCCGCAGTTCCCCTCGGCGCGAACTACCGCCTCATCGACATCCCCGTCTCCAACTGCATCAACTCCGACATCAACAAAATCTACTGCCTCACGCAGTTCAACTCGGCGTCCCTGAACCGGCACCTTTCCCAGGCGTACAACAGCAACGTCGGGACGTACAACCGACAAGGTTTCGTGGAGGTTCTCGCGGCGCAGCAGTCCCCGGTGAACAAGGACTGGTTCCAAGGCACCGCGGATGCCGTGCGCCAGTACCTGTGGCTGTTCTCCGAGTCCAAGTGCGACGAGTACCTAATCCTGTCGGGGGACCACTTGTACCGCATGGACTACCGGCCGTTCTTGAAGAAGCACCGCGAAGTCGGCGCCGACATCACCGTCTCCGCCGTCCCGATGGACGAAGAACGCGCGGCAGCGTTCGGGTTGATGAAGATTGACAAATCAGGCCGCATCATCGACTTCGCGGAAAAACCCGAAGGCAACGCCCTGAAAGCGATGGCCGTGGACACCACCATTCTCGGCCTCGACGCGGAGCGCGCGAAGGAGATGCCCTTCATTGCGTCCATGGGAATCTACGTCTTCAGCGCCAAGGCGATGGAGTCGCTTCTTGACACGCACTTCCCCGAATCGCACGATTTCGGCGGCGAGATCATTCCGAGCGCCAGGGACATGGGCATGCACGTCCACGCGTTCCTGTACGACGGGTACTGGGAGGATATCGGCACGATCAAGGCGTTTTACGACGCAAACTTGAACTGCAACGACCCGGACAAAGCAAAGTTTTCCTTCTACGACCGCGGTTCCCCGATCTACACGCAGTCCCGCTTTCTGCCCCCCAGCAAGCTCCTGGACGCGGACGTTACGCGCTCCACCATCGGCGACGGGTGCTTCATCCACAAGTCCACCATCTCCAACTCCATGATCGGATTGCGGTCCACGATCCAGCACGACTGCGTCATCGAGGACACGATGATCATGGGCGCGGATTACTACGAAGAGACGCACGAGTGCGAGTCCCTTCCCGGGTGCACCCCCATCGGCATCGGGGCGGGCACCACGATCCGCAAGGCGATCATCGACAAGAACGCGCGCATCGGTATGGACTGCAAGATCATCAACAAGGATAACGTGAAGGAGGCTAACCACGAGGATGAGGGGTACATCATCAAGGACTATATCATCGTCGTGTGCAAAGACGCCATCATCAGAAACGGGACCATCATCTAAGCACGTCAGCTCACATTCATATTCGCGCCTTGTTGTAGTCATAACCAAAACGTTAGAAGAAGTCGTATTTCTCGTATAAATCACTAAACGCGCGCGCCGTCGCTCCCTCCTATCTAAAACGTCCCTTCCCCCCCCGTGCGGTATTCGCGAAGCTCGACGATGAGCACGCTGATATCGTCGCGGCTGCCCTGAGCGCGCGCGAAATCGACGAGCTCACGACTCGCAGCATCGGTCCCTTTCCGTCCGTTGTCGCCTCCCGAAGCAGCGGCCATCGCCCGTGCGACGATGTCTGTCGCCTCCTTGTTGCCCACCACGTCCCACAGCCCATCCGTACCCAAGATGAGAAACTCACACGACTCAGAGACCAGCCCGGAAAACACCTCGGGTTCCGCCGTGATGTACTCCTTCAAATCACGATCACCAAGCGCTCGGCTGACCCCTAAAACGCCTTGCACGCGGGATGTGCCTTTGACTTTAAGTATTTCTCCCCCCCGACGCTCCACCGCGTCTCGCTCTTCTGCCTTATCTGGCCTGTGGTCGTGCGTAAGCGCCTTCGCCTCGCCACCCTCGCGCATCACCGCGCGGCAGTCACCCACGTTCGCGACCCATATGCGCCCCCCTCGAAGATACGCCGTCGTGGCCGTCGCGCCACCGCGCAGATGTCCCTCCGCCAAAAATTGTCTATCGGTCGCTAGAAAGCCGCGAATCATCGCCGCTTTGATGTTCTCCACGAACCCAGTTTCCGTTTCCGGCCGCGCGCTTTCCACGACGCGGCGCACTTCTCGCAAAATCTCTTCGTGCAAATGCGCCGCGCCGTAATCCGCCGCTTCTCGCCCTCCGTGTCCGTCGAACACCGAAAATATGCCCTGCGTCGGATCTCCATCCAGCCCAGGTGCCGCAGTGTACGCGTCTTCGCACGACTGTTTTCGTTTGCCACGCTTACTACTCAGCGCGAACGTATCGCCTTCCAGCACAACCGTCTCTTCCGCCGCGCTGTGCGTCGCCATGTCCTTTTCCGTCGCGAGTCGCATGGAAACCCCCGCGCCGTGCGTGAGCATGTCGTTCGAAATAATCAGTGCTGGTGGACGTTTGCGTTTGCTAAACGCGTCAGTAGCCTTGGATGCTGGCGAGTTCACCGCGACGGTACCGCGGCCGCTAGCGGCGCACGGAACTCGCAGCGGCGACGCGCACATCCTAATAGCACCAGATTTGGGATGTGGTGTGCGCGCCGGGCCGGGTGAAAAAAAAAGAAAATAATTGCCCGTCGCGTGAGGGTCTCGCGTAGAACTTGGTGGAGTCAATGCATCCTCGTCAACGCACTCTGACCTCGTGCTCGTCATGGGAGAGCCCGTCGCACCTCCCCTCCTCGCGTGAAGTTTAGGACCTTCCTTCCAGTTTAGGACCAATGTGAGTCCCGAAACTGGCGTTTAAGAAATTCTCGGGCACAGGCGCACGCTCCTGTCGGGCACCACCCCAAGAAGGTGACTGGAGTCGAAAGCGCGGTGTCCCGCGCGGGAAGGACGTACCTCCTTCCCTACGCACGCGCGCTTCGAAGTGGCGAACAGGAGGCTGTGTGGTGAAGAGTTCATCTGAAAAAGAGGCCGCGCGTTGACTCGGCTGCACGAGTTCGCGCGAAAATCGGAGTGCCTCGAGAAAAAGAAAGCGCCAGCGCGCTGCTGACGTCACTATGGCGCTCACGGTCAACATGGCGGCAGTAAACCCTGCCGCGTGCGGAGCTGGCTATCGTTCCTCTTCCCTGGTATCGCGTTCGGGCGCTGGCACGTATCTGCACCGGAGCGCAGCTCTGCGCGTCTCTTCGATGTGCCCCGCCCTCGCGCCATTCCGCGTGGGGCGCAAAAAAACGCACTTCATTTCGCAAACGAGGGCGCCGTGCACCACCGTCACCCCGCTGCGTGTGGTGTGCGCAAACCCGAGGCGGGTCCAGAAAGTACAGCAGCAGATGCGCAGAGAGATTTCCAACATGCTCCAGACGGACAAGGTACGTGCGGTGCGGTGTTACACGCGCGACACGCATCACACCAAAACCCTAGGTTTTCTCGTGTGCTCACCTTTTCGCTTTCCCAAACAACCTTCTTCCCATCCGCGCGCAGAACATTCGGAGCATGATATCCCCGGAAGAGCGCATGGGTGTGGACAACGTGATTTCCGTGATGGTCACCGTGTCCGACGTGGAGGTGTCTAACGACCTGCAGGTGGTGAAAGTGTTCGTGTCGATTCTGGGGGACGAGCGCGGGAAGCAAAACGCAATCAACGGGTTGAAGAAAATGGAAGGGTATTGCCGGCGGAACATCGGAAAGAAAGTGTCCCTGCGTTTGACTCCTGAAATCAGGTTCGTGTACGACGACTCGTTCGAACGGGGACAGAAGGTGAGCAACTTGCTGGTGAGTTTAAGAGAGGAAAGGGAAGGCAGGGACGCGCGCGGGGGCGGGTACACGCGCGAAGAACTGCTCGCGGTGGAAGAGACGATATCCAACCCGTACGACGACGAAGAGGACGACTGGGAGGGGGGGCGCGAAATCATCGAGGACGACGAGGACGATGAAGGTGAAGAGGATATCGATATCGAAAGCGTGTGGGATGAGATGAACAAAGAAGCGGGAGGCAAAGTAGGGGGAGACGGAGACGACATGATTGATGTGAAATAACACAAAGTGCGCTTTTCTTTCTGACGCGGATAGCGCATTGAATCGAGCAACTACTTCATCGTTCTCCGTAAGTGCTTCGTCGCCACAACACCGAGGCTCCCGCCGAAGCTCTCGATCAGTCGTGCCCGAATAATCATGTCTACGGCTTTACTTCAAGGAGGTTCCACTCTCCCTTCGCTCCGCTGCCACCGCGCCGCGAAGGGTGCCCAGCATGCGCGTGGATTTCGCCCCGCGCGTGCCGGCTGCCGTCTCAACGTCTCCTGCGCCGCGGCTGGCGCCGAGGCGGTCAAGGACAAGCGCGTCCCAGTCACGGTGCTTACCGGCTTCCTCGGGTATGTTCTCCGAATGTCTCACGCGCGCGTCCGTCCTCACCCCGTTACTGTCGAGACCACCGCGACGGTTGGGACGGCCCGAGTGCGAAAAAACCCTAAGGTGTTTCCACTTTCCATTCCGTTCCTAACCCTTCCACCCCCGTTTCTCCACGCGAAGGTCCGGAAAGACCACGTTACTGAACCACATCTTGAAAGGTGACCACGGCAAGCGAATCGTGGTCATCGAGAACGAGTTCGGCGAGATTGACATCGACAGCGAACTCGTGGTGTTCCAAGACGACGCGGAGGAGAACCTCCTGCTGCTGAACAACGGATGCATGTGCTGCACCGTTCGCGGCGACTTGGTGGACATGCTCGGCAAGCTCGTGACGGACAAGAAAGGCCAATTCGATCACATCCTCATCGAAACCACTGGTTTAGCAAACCCCGCGCCCATCATCCAGACCTTTTACCTCGAGCCTGACCTTCTGGACACCCTTCGCCTGGACGGCGTGGTGACGTTGGTAGATTCCAAGTACACGATGATGCACCTCGACGAAGTGAAGCCGGAAGGGGTGGTCAACGAAGCCCTGGAGCAAGTCGCGTTCGCTGACCGTATCGTGATGAACAAAACTGATCTTGTGACTGAAGCGGAACTTCGCTCCGTGGAGGCGCGCGTGCGCACCATCAACAACCTCGCGACGATTCAGCGCGCCGAACACGCCGTGGTGGATCTCGATTTCGTGCTCGGCATCGGCGGTTTCGACCTCGACCGCGTGCAGGACGTCATCGAGCCCCCGAAGGCTGAGCACTCGCACGGGCACGGGGAGGAAAAGTGTGAAGAGCCTGAGTGTGATGACCCGAGCCACTCGCACTCGCACGGTGAGGAAAAGTGTGAAGACGCTAAGTGTGATGACCCGAGCCACTCGCACTCGCACGGTGACGCCGCGGCGGCGGAAGCGGAGTGCGACGTGTGCGGCGACCACGGCCACAGCCACAGCCATCACGTGCACGACGACGCGGTGACGAGCGTGAGTTTGGTGATGGACGGCGAAGTGGACCTGGACAAGGTGAACGATTGGCTCGGCATGCTGCTGAACGACAGGTGGCAAGACTTGTTCCGCATGAAGGGCGTGCTCGCGATCGAGGGATGCGACGACAGATACGTGTTCCAAGGCGTGCACGCGCTGTTCGAAGGCATGCCGGATCGCCCGTGGAACGACGGCGAAGCGCGCACGTCGCGGCTCGTGTTCATCGGGAAGGAGCTGGACCGAGCGGAACTCGAAGCTGGCTTCCAGGC
>Ga0115003_10000148_pt1 | contig 56308 bp, 37 predicted proteins | sample ArcticOcean_MG_C_7_FD_88736 | JGI IMG/M metagenome (GOLD analysis project Ga0115003, IMG submission 88736) | Marine microbial communities from western Arctic Ocean - ArcticOcean_MG_CB11_88 | ecosystem: Environmental > Aquatic > Marine > Oceanic | place: Arctic Ocean: Canada Basin | collected...
GCCTAGACCTCCCATGAATGGGTGATTTTGATTATTTTGTCCAAAGTAGATGGCGTCTTCCCAGTAAGGGTATTTACCATTACATCTATTGTATCCACTGTTTTGTATACCATAATCATATCGCTTAACCCCTTGTGGTCCATTGGTGCTAAGTACACTAGCCGGTGGTGTTTTCACCGCGAATACAGTATTATTCGCCGAATTAACTGGGTCAAGTTGATAGAAACAGCAACAACCTAGTGGGTTAGTTACCAAACTCTGCATCACTCCATTTGAGTCATTAACACAAGGACCTCCTTGAATCGCAGCATCATTATCACATGGTACTGTCGCGAAAGGATTGTAATTACTAGAAACAATATCCATACAACCAAAAATTATAATTGTGTTACCATTCCCGTTGGTACCCCCTAGTTGGTTCGGTGTTAACCCAACAGTTAGATTTAACGTTGCATCTACATAATGTTTGCCGTTTAGAAATGGGTAATCAACACCAATAGTAAAATCAATATCTTCAAAATAACCAACATCTAATAAATCTCTCCAATACCATAAACCATCAATAAAAGTGGCGTAGTCTGGAACCCCTAAAACTTTAGGGTCAGCAACTTCAATAAAATCAGAATATCTTCTTATTGTATACTCCTCGAATGGGTCGTATATCCATCCAGAAAATTGAGGTGTGCCGTAGTATTTCAAAATTTGTAAGCCACTATACTTCCCTTCAAAAGTAGAAGTTGTAACCGTACTACCCCCTACGTCTACATACGTTTCTGGATAATTACTCAACCCTAATAAGATTTTATGCGTTCCTGTTTGAGTGGGTGTGAATGTTGCCGAGAATGTTCCTTGTTGTGCACTACCATCAATGTCCGCAGCATTCCCCGGAAATATAATTGTAGAAATTATTTGTGACCCTCCTGGGTCTAAAATTTTAACAATTCCCGTAGATGTTACTTGGGTATATTCAAAGGTCATGTATAGTTCCTGGTTCTGGTACGAAGTAGTTACGATAAAACTTTGTTCGATAAAATTACCGGTGCTAAAGTTGTTCTCTATCGGTCCAACCCAAGAGTTAGAAGAATTAAGTACCGCTCCGTTATTAGCTGTATTAGTTAAGGTACCGGAATTATTCGAGTAAATACCCCACCCTCCGAAGTTATTGTCCCTAACATCTAAAAGCCATTCGTCACATATCCCCTCACCACATTCGCGATAACTAGTATTAAATCGATGTTTTAACGTTTCTACCGTTTTTTCTTCAAGAGTAGATTTATTATATTCAGTAAAATCAATATAATAAGTATCACCAAGAAACTCACCATAAGCGTCCATCCACCCTTTTGTTACGTCCTTAACATACCCTACATAATCATCGGAGTCTTTACATCTTTTTGAGGCTATTTCTAAACCATCCCCAGTTTTAACTAATATCTGACTAAAGGAAAATACCCAAGAAAAAAATGTTTCAACGTCAGTAAAATCATAATTTTCTTTACCAGCTCTTTTTGTTAAACTAAGATATAACTGACTTATAGGTCTACCTAAATTATCTTTTAGTCCCTTAATGTCTATATCTTCTTCAACCACTAGGTTGGAGTTCGTGTCGTTATATATACTATTACTCATTGGTAGTTTACTAACTTCAAATTCATTAATAGTTGTAAGTATTTTACCTTTTCTTAAGTAATACTCAGAAGGGTATGGGTTTAGTTTAGATAATGTAATATATGTTACTTGAGGTAGGGTACCAAATGTGTATTGGTCTTCCCAATACGCAATACCATCTGATAATTCAGTTGATCTTATTATAAAAGAATAATCGTTAACAATGTCAGTAACTTCATACGTCCCACTTAGATTATACAATAGGGGTCTTATTTGATTTGGGAAATGTGTGTCTACAGCATCCTCTCCAAGAGTTAATAGGATGTTATCTTCTTTTTTTAGTTCATGAATAACCAATAGTGTTACCATCGTACCTCCTGGTACTATACTAAAGGTAGTATTAAGTAGTAGTTCTGTAGTTATGTCTAGTGTTCCAACCTCAGAATAATTTTTAACTCGTTTAATAAATCCCTGTGATGAACGTACTTTCCAAGAACCACTATTGGGGGCCGCTGATGTTGTCCAATCTTCATGATACTTTGTTTTATGGTCTATAATAACGTAATATTTATTTTTATTATTTAACACTGAGTTCCATTTAGTATCTATTACTCTCTTAAACCCATATAATGATGGGTCGCAAGTATCGTATTGGTTGTTAGAAACATTATATCCTGTAGATGATAACGGCTTAATGAAAAGATAGTCACCTTCTTCAAAATTATGTGGGAAGGGTGTGTATAACGCAGTAAACCAACCTTGTTCTGTTTTAATAGGTATACTAAAAAGAAAAGGTACTCCGTCTTGTACGTACCCTTGGAATTGTTGGTTAGCAATAATTAGGGTTTGGTTATAATCTATTGGTTCTTGTTTAATAAACTGAGCACCAATAAACCAATCTTCTAAAGTAATACCATTAACCATCAAATCTAAGTAATCACTTATTTTTTGATACACTAAATTATCAATACCCGTATCAATAGAGAATCTACTGTCTTCAATATCCGCAGCGTACGCTTTAGAAGCGTTAAATTGTGGTATGTTATATTTTAATGTGTATTCGTTTTCATAAGGGTATAGTATTTGACCCACCCAATTATCTTTATTACTTATTTCCATTTGGGAACTGGTAGGGTTTGGTCCGTTTAATGTTAAAATATTAGGTAAATTATAATTTTGTGTAGATAACGCATTTGTTTGAGAACTGGATGTTGCCCCAGTAACAAACTCAAATGCGTTATTTATTTGATTACCTAACCAATAAAAATCTTGGGGGTAATATATCATAGGGGTTATATTACCAGTTAATCTATATTTAGTAGATTCTTGTCTTTCTTTTTCAAATTGTTGACCTGCACTAACAATTCTTATTACCTCCCCTGTTGGTAGTGGTTTATTACTATTTTCGAAACCAACATTTATGTCATACCCAACATTTACCCCATTGGCGGTCTTAAAAGGCGTACCTACTATTTTTTTTCTTTCCATAATATTCTAAATTAAACCTGTTTTATATCCCAATATTCTTTTTAGTTTTTCAGCTGGACTTAAATTATAAAAACAACTAAAGAAATAATATTTTCTTTTAGGGTAAGCATCAACCACAGCGTTATTTCCTCCTTTTTCATTATTAAAAGCATTAGTGTCTCCAATAACTGTTAAGGGACCTGGTTGTATCGTTGACCACCAAAAGGTGTTATTATCATACCATTCTTTAGGTACCCTTCTTATCCAAGGTGTCCAAAGTGCGTTTTCGGACATAATCGGAGGTGATACCTTAAAAACATGGTAGTTAGAGAATGTTAAATAACCATTAGGGTTGTACGTTACTTGCACAGGGTACATTAAGTTATTATACCAATTCGAACTTACCCAGTCATAGGTCATTGGTATTGTACTTTCAGGACAAAGTATGTCACTACCATCCTCTCCTTCATCTCTTGGCCATTGTTGACTAGTCCTAAGTAAGAGATTATCATATGGTGCGAAATATTTGTGTTGTGTGAATTGGATTCCTGTCCCATCTCCATTTGTGTCAAAATCTTCTTCATTATTTTCCCGAGTACTGAGAGGTGCGTTCATCTCTATCGTTGGGTTTGCTGAAGAACTTGGTAAATGTCTATCTATTGATGCCCACTGATTAACTCCTTGTTGGTAATTTGGTATGTCTTTTGTTATTTCTGTGATTTTTGTCTCTCCAATGGTGTTTACGTTATAGTATTTAGCATTTACGATTGTTTGCCCACCTAAAGGGTCATTCCCGGAGTTATTATAGTTTTTATATTGTGTACTGGAGTTAGCTAAGAAAGTACCGGCATAAAGTAAGGAGTTATGTTGCCAATTTTCAGTCCTTTGACGTCCACTTATAGTATTAGTTTTGTCCCACCTTTGGTTGGGTTTGTTATTACTTCGACTACAACATTCTGAATCACTATCCCCCACATAGTATTGTGGAAAATATAAAGACCCGTGGATAGCTTCTTCTATATTTCTATTATCATAATTCATAATATCTTGAGCTGATATAACTCCGAAAGAAGAGACTTCTCTACCACCACAACCAGCTTCGTATGTTGGTGTACATGCGTAACAAATAGCAACGCTACTACTACCCCTATCATTATTTACCGGATTCAAACTTTCGTCAGATAGTGTTGGTCTAACGGTAACCCTTACCCCCATACCTTCTTTTAATAAGATATTATACCAAGTGATTTGCCCATACTCAGTAACCTTAAAATTATAAGTTGGAACAACTGGATCAGCAGGTTGAGCCCCTGACCAAGTAAAATCTATTTGTGCGATGTTCTCTTTCTCAGGTACTGTTCGTGAATCCTCGCACCACCCGTCGTCTTTCGTTTTACCATAATAAGCGGTAGCTCCTGAAAAAGCCCAGTTACCATTACTATTACAATCATATACCGTTGCGTCACAATAAGATAACCCCACAACAACCCAGTCATTACTACTGGAAGTTTTAGTAGTGATAAGATTTGCACTTAGTGCATATTTAGCGGCGTAAGTAGCTACAAAACCACCCATCATTATATTACCTGTTATTGTTTTAGTACTTGATTGACCCGTCGTCCCATCCCACGCAGTATTTGATGGATTTATCAGACTAAAGTTAGTCTGACCATAATATGGGGTTGCGTCAACATTAAACCAAGAACCATTATTATTCTGACCATTATCTAGGTAATTACCTGAAGGTATGTAGGATCCAAAAGTCAAACACCCAATACAACCATCCATAGTTGCATTATCATACCAAAGACTTATCGTTGTATCAATAGCATTAGTTATTTCTTCACCCCTCCCAAATAGTTGGGGTCCTCCATTAGAACCATCTAGATTTTGTGCATTTCCAAAACTTGAGTCACCAGCCCCGTTTACTAACTCCATATCAGTATTACCACTATCAAACCCAAGACCTCTGTAACTAGCTTCAACCTCCCTATTAATAGTGTAGTTAGAGATAAACCCACCGATCATAGATAAATCAGAGTCTAATAAAGTATTTTGTTTGGCTGGGGCTTTCATATAATAGTCACCAAATAGGTAATTCGTTGGGAAAAGATTTCTACTTGTTACATCCCCCTCTGAGTATAAATCAGTAAACACATAACTACGACTAATTATCCAAGGATTTGTCCCCACACTATTACCAACCCAATCTGGACTATTTCCACCATAGGCACTGCTATAATAATGACTATAATTTATAGCAGTGCCTTGGGTTTGTTCAAAATACCAATTAACCCCGTGTTGGTTGTCCCCTAAATCCTGGACCGCTGAGTCAAAGTCCGCAATATAATTAAAATTCTGTCCAACAGTATAAAAACTACCCATACGAATTCGAGAATAATTACGATATTCCTCAAGTTTTAACCCAAATTGGTCTTTCATATTATATGAGTACCCACCATTATCAACTTCTTCTGGTTCAGCATAAAAAGTATATTTGTTTTCATCACCCCCTCCATCACGTGTATTGGGCGCGTAAAAGACACCCCTGTTTGTTTTTGAGTTTAGTTTTACGTCAGCAAACCCAAGTTCATTTACATCTGATTGTCCCTCAAAATAAAATTTGAATCTGTAGTCCGCGTAAGTCGCAACACCTTCTTGCTCGTCATCTCTCCAACCTTGTAAATCTTCATCCCAAATTTTCTTACCTAAATTCAAAGGTAATGGTATAACAAAACTACCATTTTCGTCTGTTTTCCATTTTCCTACATATTCCGGCCCATCTTCACCTATCCTAACAGCTTCTATTATTCCGATTGGTATCCCATTTTGACGACCATTTCTTAAACTTTGTGCCGAAACTGTTCTGGAAACACCAGCCTTAAACCCAATTTCCTCAGTGTTAGTGTAAGCAAATTTTTGCCAACAAGCAGAGGGAACGTAAGTATTATTACCAGTATCCGGGTCATCGTCAGTATAAAAACTACCAATAAGATAAGCTTTAGGGTTTACGAATCTTGACACAGCAAAATCTAGTCTCGTTAGTCCAAACTCACATTGGTCTGGATCTCCCCAAAAAGGATTAACAAAAGTGGTGTTATTTATCCCTATTACTTGGGCTAACTGGTTTAGGTCATTCGCTGTCTTAAATTCGGTGTCCGAATTAAAAAGGTATGGGGAGTACCCAAGGTTAATTAAATCTACCGGTGTTACCGAATTAGTACCTATATCACTTATATCAACGTCACAATGAATAATATGGGTACCACTAGGTAACCCAAAAAACATATAGTCTCCGTTTTCATTTGTGGTTGTAGTATACTTATAATATTTTTCATGAATATATTTCAAAGTAGGATTAGTTAGTAAATCATATTTCGATGGGAATGTTCCCACCGGAACGTGGTCAGCGGGAGTACCTAGTTGTTTGTCCCTAGGTAATAAGTTATATCTTTTACCACTTGGTAGTGTGTCATTTGGCGTGGTAAATGGGTAGATACTTCTTATTGTTGAGTTCTGTATGTCCTCGTTATCTATAGGTATAAAGACTGAAATTTTAGCATTTTGTATTGGGAATCCTCCGTTTGCTCGCACTTTACCAACTAAAACTCCCTTATCCGAACAAAATATTCGATAAGCGTCTTTTTGTAATATCTTAAGACTTAAAACTTCTAAATAATCGAAGTCTTGCTCAATATTTAAGTTAATATTTTGAGTCCCTTCTTTGGGTAGTATTCTTATTACTTTGGATTCTTTCATTAAGTGATTTATTAATAAATATTTTTAATGATATTTTTTCAAAAGTAAATGAGATTTACTTAGCAATCACCTTAATATCGTTTTCTGGGTACTTAATTTCGTACATAGTGTTAAAGTTACCAAACAAAGTTAAGTTATTCTGAGTATTGATTTCTCTCTTCGATTGGTCAATATATGGTTGTGGTACTTCATCAATAGAGTACTTCCCACCAACTAGGTTGAAAACTTTCATCTCCGTTACATTTAGAACTCCTTCTATTGAGTTTACAGTTCTCGATAAGTCAGCTAGGTAAATATTTTGCCCCATCTCTTGATTATTAATATTCATGTAATCTCTGACAGCGTTAATCATTTCACCGGATACCAATGAACGGTTAAAGTTATCATCGAGATAAGCGTATATCTCAAAACCAACATTTAGTATCTGTCCACCACTTATTGTTATATAGTCATTTATCATCCTATAATTAGAAAGATATCTAGAAATATTATCTTTTAGTGTTAGTGTTGATCCATCTGAAAGTTTTCTAGAAGGAGAAAGACCCAGTGTAGATATTTCTATTTTGTTTTGTGTTTCTGCAACCCCTACTCTAAACGGTACTCCAAATTTACTACCCATCTTACTTAGTAACGATAGGTAATCTCTAACAGTAACAGCCCTATTTTGACTAGCAAAATTATATTTTATAAGATATCTTAGTTCTTCTATTGTTGGGGTGTCCGCACCACCTATCGCAGCGACTGGGTTATTAGCGACTAAGGTACTATTAACCAATTCAACTGTATTAGTATTACCACCTAAACTTGTTAATTCAACAATACCAGTAGTATTCAAAACATTTGGTCCAATGTTTGATCTTTGTCCCCCACCCACTCGATACCTTACATAAATTGTTGAATTAGCTTTAGGTAACTCACCAAGACTTTTATTATTTATAAGTGTTTGGACTTGTTGTGTAAATCCGTTGCTAATGTAGTTGTTAATTGGTGAAGAATCTGAAGTACCACTACCAAAAGTAACCTTACAAAACCCCTTATCTGTGTATTCTTTAATAAACTTTTTATCAACCTCAACCCATTTACCTGGTGTGATTGATGAGTTATCTGTACTTCTTGAGTAGTCGTCTAGGAATATTTGATTTTCTGCTAAAGACTCTACTTCAAAAAATCTATCATCAAATGCGATAAATTGACTTAGTGTTGGTTGAGCTGCGTCTATACCATCAACCATTTTAATCTGTTCCACACTTATAACATTTGTGTCTGGTAAAACTACTTGTAAAAATGGTTTAAGGTCTTCTGGTCTTATATTCCTTTTTAATATTTTTGTAGACCCATTAATAATTAACTCTCTTTTTGTTATGTAATATGAAACTATAACTCCGTTGGTGTCGGTATTAGGTTTTACTGTTCTGTTGGGTATCCCTCCAGATGATAGTGGAGAACCAAAGTTAATATCGTCGTTTACTTCAAATGTTTGCCCACCTCCTTGTACTTGTGAACCATATTTTAGTATTGGACAATAAGTATTATCGAAACTGTCTCCTTTTGGTGGTACTGTAACTCTGAAGTCTACTAGACACACACTGGGACTAACACCTGGTATGTTTAGTCCTAAGGTCCTACCTATCCCTAACAATGAAGATTTTTCTTGAGCGTAGTCTATTTGGGTTTCTTGAAACATTCTATCGGTATTAAACGATAACATGTCGGCAACCGCTGCGTTTAACTCCAATAACATTTGTCCTACGGATGCGTCGTTAAAATCACTAAATAATTCAGGATAGTATTGTTTAACGAAATTTATTAATTCAGATCTTACCTCTAAGAAGTTACGTGCGTTATAATTAATACGTTTTGCCATTTTTATAAAATAATTTCAATGTTGTCATTTTCCTGAAACGAAGCACTATTAACAGAATAGTCTAAATTTACCTTTATGTGGTTTTCGTCTGGGTTAGGGGTTATCAGTATTTCATTAATCGTAACGTTTGGTATGTATCTACCAATACTGACTTCGAGTTCTTGTTTAACGTCCGCAATTGTCGTTTCGTCTATTTGTTCAAATAAATAATCATACAACCCTGAACCGAATTCTGGATTGTATAGTCTATCCCCTTTTCTCGTTAAGAGTAAGTGTGTTATGTCCGCTTTAACCGCTTTTCTAGTCGTGGCGTTAACTCTTAGGAAGTCCCCTAAAGGAGAGGTTTCAAAAGGAAAATTAATATTTATATTTTTAGTTGCCATATATTTCTTTAATATAAATATTAATCGTTTTAATTTGTAGTCCTTTTGTTAACTTTTATCTTCTTTTAACTTTTTGTTCATTTTTAAGTGTGGGGGTGAAAATGGACAATGTTTACAACCATTACCACAACAACTACCTCTTTTTTTATGATATTGTTCAGTCATAACCATAGTGCCGTTCTTCCAATAAAAATCTTCTCCACTTAGTTTAGGTTTAGTAAACTCTTTATAGTGTAATTCACTAATCCAATCATCGTCTCTTTTCATCCTGATTCATCTTTTTTACATATCGTTTAATTCTAACTCTTCTGTGTCTTCAAGGTTTTTAAGATCCACATCTATTTCGCAATTACCACCAGAACAAGCTAACTCCCCACTTAAATCAGTATTGTCATCCAACTCTACAACATTAGATAAATCTACATTTGTTAAAGATTCCATCATTTCTTCATATTTTTCTTTTGTTATATCTTCAAATGGTGCTTGTTTGTACGTACCACCATTGTAAGGTAATACCGCTAACCCATTATAATAATTTCTGTTTTCCCACATCCATTCACCAGCCGGATCCCATTCATGCTCTCTTAGTGAAATAGTTGCAGATACGTTATGACTATTAGAACCTTTTCTATGTCCCGAATTTACCCATTCAGTCGCGACTTTTTTAACTCTTTCTAGTAATTGGAATGGTGATTCTGTTCTCATAATAGCTCCGTCAGGTGCTTTTTGTGGAATACTAATAACCGCAGTGTCGTGTGGTCTAAAATACTCGTCCTCCACTAGTTCTGGGTGGTTAATTGTTAAATACGTATAAATAGCCTCATTTTTACCAACTCTAAGTCTTCTGATATAATAATCATTGTGCCAAGCGTGAATACCAGAACTAGTACCTAATGTTAGTGAAGTAGTCCCTGCAGGTTTAACTGTTGTTGTTCTAGCGGCTTGATTTATCCCTAGTAATTTAGCGACTCTAGTGTTTTCTCTTTTTACCAAACTAGCAGATTTAGCCATATCATAGTTAAGGACTTTACCTGACCCAATACCTGTCATTGAGACACCAATTAAGGCATCTTTTTCTGTTGTTTCTCTCCAAATATCTCTTAAATAATGGAAAGAAGTGTACCCAGCTTGTAACGTACCTATAAAAGTGGCTACCTTAACTCGTTCATTAAGATCTTCTTGTGATTCGATATTTGAAACATTTACCTCACAAAGATTACAGAACTGATTTGGTCTTAGTGCTATTTCACAACATGGATTAGTCCCCCAGTCTTTATCGTTATTTAGATAGATTCCTGGTTCTCCAGACCCCGACAACTCTACACGTTTCCATATTTCCATAAAAAACCCTTTAGTTACTTTGTGTCTCATTAGAACCGCAGAATTGTTAGACCTTCCTCTTTGTGGGTTCATTTCCCACCAATTACCCGATTTACAACCAATCATCGCGTCATCGTCTGCACTAAATAAACTAATCAGTGCCGCTCTACGAATACCCCCCGCTAAAACTGCGTCGGCAATATAACAAATGATATCGTGTACTTCAATCGTGGATAACTGTGTACCATTATCCTTTTGGTTCAATATTCCTTCTATTTTAACCAAACATTCTTTAAGTGGTTGAGGACCTGGAGCTTTACCACCTGAAGTGATTAATCTAGCTCCTTTTGGTCTAACGTCTGAATAGTCAAATTCAATCCTACTACCACCACCATTCATATATGACTTCATTAACACTTTGATTGAATCCGCCCACCCTTCGATAGAGTCCCCTATTAAAAATCTTCTTACCCTTTTTGCATATGGTTTTTGGATTACTGGTAATTTTTCAACATGATGTCTTTGTACGGAGTATCCTACCCCTGTTCCACCTAATAAAAGGAACATTGTTTCTGAAAAAGAATCTATGTGGTCAATCGGCATATAAGCACAATTATAAATTCTGTTTGGTGATATTTCAATTGGTTTTCCTCCGAATTGCATACTCCTCATTGATGGTAGTACTTTCTTATCGTAAACTAGTTTATATTTTTCATTTATCTCATCTTTTAATTTCGGATATGTTTTAATATGCATATTCTTATTCCTTGTAACTAGTTCTTCCCAAGTCTCTCTTCTATTTAACTCTGGGAGGTACTTTGCATATTTCATATACACAGTAATATCCGACAAAATTCTATTTGATACGTCCATTTTTTATAAATTTTTATTAATTATTATTTAGTTTTTCATTCCTTTTTTGGATAGCATCCAAAACTCTATTGGCTTTCTTTTCTTGTTTAACACCCTCAAAACCTAAAAAGGATACTTGGTCATCGGTGTCTATATACACCTTACCATTGTCAAACACACAATCCTCAAAGATAACACCATCTTTACCAAATCTAGATTTAAGTACAGCGATAGTTGCCCTCCCACTTTCTTTTTGTTCTAAAGTTTTAGCAATTGACATAATAAAGTGACCTATTTGTCCTTTTTTAATTGACCCTCCTATCTGATGTGCTTCAACAACATCAGCACCAATTGAACTTCTGTTACCTTGAACCGCAGTCCAACCTACCATATCAAATTCATGGACTAATGTTTCAAACTCTCTCATTACATTCCCTTCTCCAGCGTATTCATCGTTGAACTGTCTACTTGGTACAACACAATCGATATAATCCAAAATGATCACATCTGGTTTTATCCCTCTAGTTATTAGTTTCCTAACGTAGTGTTTTATTTTAGCGACTGTTGTACCATCTGAAGCCATTTTTTTAATTATAAGGTTCCCTCTATCTTGCTTAAAAGGTTTTAATTTTTCTTTAACCTCCTCTTTTCTATCCGATAAATCGTTTAACTCAATACCAGTCCAACATGATATGTGTTTTCTTTGTATAACCTTAGGGTTATCTTCGAATATTATTTGGACAACATTATGTCCTAGATTATAAGCAGTGTTGGCAAATTTAGTTAATACCGTAGACTTACCAACACCAAAAGGTGCTAACACGACCCCTAACTCACCTTTGGAGAGTCCTCCATTAGTGATATTATCTATCCCTGTAATACCAGTAGCCACTGGGTGTCTAAAATCAGACGATAATACGTCGTCTAACGAGTTAAACACATCAATACCATCTTCTTTATCATTACCCACACTAAGAGCCTTTCTAAATAAATCTTCTATCTTATCGTAGTCTTCAAAATTACCATTAGCCATTATCTTTTCTGAATTAGATATTGCCTTTTTAATCTCTTGTTGTTTACAAAACTTCAAAGCCGTTTGTTGTGTAAATTCAGCATCTGCAAAATCTTGGTCTTTTAGTTTCTTTAGTGTGTCCTTTAAGTATTCTTTTGCGGTTTCATTAGCAACCTCTATTCTAATGAGTTGGTCAAGCGAATCATGGGTAGGTACTGTTTCATATTTAGTATAATATTCTTTTATTAATTGCATCAATAATCTACAGTATTGATCATCAAAATACGTTGGTTCAATCGATTCTACTATGTTGTCTGCGAATTTACTATCAACTATTAAAAGTGAAAGTAATTTTAACTGGAACTTATCCCCTAAGTAACCAAAATTTCTATCTGTCATTCTATTAATTTTCTTTTATTATAAATATACTACCTATCTTTAATTACTAATCTCAATAGGATAATGTTCTTCCACTGTCGAGTACTTTCTTTGACTCAACCCTCGTTGGATCTTTGATATTAGTGATGGTATCAACGATTTTATATTAACAGAATATCTTACTTTGGGTGGGAAGTCCATCCCTGTAAATCTTTCTATTATTATTATCTTTCCATCGACCCTAATTTCAAAGGTAAAGTAGTCTTCCTCTTGTTTATCTACTTCTTTTACTACGGAGTTTTTTGAAGTGTAGGGGTTATAATTTAACCAAAGAAATTCTTCTGTTTGTTTTCTCAAATAACTTTGTATTGTGTCGACTATGTCCCCTAAGTCCCACCTTATATCCATAGAGTCTTTAGCCTTATTGTTATACCCTCTGATGTTAAAGTACCTTTGACAAATTATGTTGCCATTAATCCTTAAAATAAACTCGAATTTATCTGTGTATTTATTCTTTGCTCTTTCCATTTTTTTTTTCGTTATTTTTTAGTGTTATAAAAGGAATTAAAAATTCTGACTGGTCCTCATATGAAGCTGGTATTATATTCACAATTCCATCGTCAATCATCATTCTAATTACGTTCTTGTAATCTCGTCCTGTAGGATCTAGTTTTAAGTTTACTAAATCTTCTACATTTTTCCTAGCCCCTTCAGTAATAAAAGGTTCTTTTAAGTTAATTATTTTTTTATTTATATTGTAGAGTTCGTCTCCAAACACCCCACCGTTACTTGTACCTGTTTTTATATTATTCAATACCTTAATAATCCTCCAGTTATCCCCCTCATATTCTAATTCTTTAATCTCTTTTAATTCTACTTTTCTAGTTTTAAGGTCTGGGACTAACTCCCCTAGTCTTTTGGGTGATAGTCCTTTTATACCCAAAATATTATCTGAGGAGTCACCTATTAACATTTTAACTAAACATACGTTTTTAGGTAGGTATTCTAACTCTCTAGTTATTAAAACCGTGTCTTCTTTTACTAATTCTTTCTTATCTAATAAAAAAACATGTACGTTTTTGTTCACTAATTGCACAATATCCCTATCTGCGGTATATATCGTAATTATTTCATTTTCTTTTTTATTAAGACAGTAATGGGCAATTAAATCGTCGGCTTCTGTATCCTTATCTACATGTTGTCTAACATATAACTCTTCTAGGTATTGTTGTGTTTTTAATTTCTGTCGTAGGAAGGATCCCTCATCGTAATTACTTGATTTTTTTCTGTTGGTTTTGTAATTAGGATAAACTCTTCTTCGGGTTAGGTTTCCATTTTTTCCGTCCCAAAAAACCACTACTTTGTCATAGTATTTTTCTGACAACGTTTTTCTAAGAATGTTTATAAATTGATATAACCCTCCAATATGTTCTTTTTTTTCATTAAAAACATCTTTTGCACCGAAGAATGACCTCTTTAATAGGGCATCTCCGTCTACTACTAAAGTCTCTATTTGTTTTTGATTGTTTCTTCGTCTCAACTCATGGTAATTAAAAGGTTAAACATTAGATTCTGTTAGGTCAAAGTCGTCATTGTCAACTTTTTCACCTGCTTTTTCAAATTGTTCAACCCAATAACTTGAGTGATCTTCTTTGTACTTCTTTATGTCGTTAGGGTCGTCATTAATAAAACTGTGTGGAGTTACAATTACCCTACCATCTGAAAAACCGATACCGTTAACGTGGTTTTTAAGTATCGACACTTTTGTACGTGTTGCAAATGATACTTTCCTACCATTCTTCGTTGCACTAATTTTTGAAGTTCCACTATTTTTTTGGTTACCAAATAAAAAGACTAGTGTGGAGTTAAGAAAAATCGCCTCTCCTCCTTTCATTTTAATTCTTGGTTGACTAAAAGGGTTATCTGGTAATTCGACCCATGGTTGGTTAACAATTATAAGAGTATTGGTAAATTTAGAACTTTCCTTTCTTGAACCTGTGATTCTCTGGTTAATCCCCATACCTATCTTATCAGCTAAGGTACTCGCATTATGCATCTTACCTCCTTTCCCTTCAAAGGTCATTTTACAAGGTACGGAACCCACAGAATCCCAAAAGAAAACTAAATCATATGGTATATTACCTTTTTGTTGTTCGTCTATTAATTCATTTATATAATCAGTGATTTGTTCTATATAAGAAAAACCATCGTTAAATAAAAAAGTTCCACTCCATTCTCCTTCTTCGTTTAATTCACAATCAAAACCCATTAGTTTTGCGTGTTCAAAATCCCACTTTTGTTCGGTTATTAGAAAAACTGGTAATTTACCTTTTTTTTGCACATCAACAGCCGCCTTTACTAAAGCTGTGGTTTTTCCAGTGTCTGAATGACCTAAAAACACATTTATATGTCCTTCTGCCGGTCCTGGGATACCACAAGCTTTATAAAATGCTTCTCCGACATCAAAGAAACTATCTTCTTTATATTTTGCCTTTGTACTATATTTTCCTTGTAAGTCTTCTAATGAAAACGCTTTTTTCTTTATTGATTTCGCCATATCTATAGATTAAAATGGCATATCGTCCATGTTAATCTCACTACCTTTGTCCAACTCATTCATAGTTGTATCACTGACAGGTGTACTTGTTGGTCTCACCATCTCTTCTTTTCTCTCGTAAGGGTTTTCTCCTTTAGCTACTTTTTCAAGAAATTGTTCATCTTTTTTAACGTAAACGTCTCTGTATGTTTCAGTATTAGACATCCAAAGGTTAGCCTTTTCTGTTTCTGTTGTTAACATAGCTGGGTCCTCAGTGATAATTGTCGAAACCGTAGTATACATTCCATTACCACTTGGTAATTTAACAGCTTTAAGTATTAGGTTAATGTCTCTACCTTCTCTTGGGTCGGTAATATCTCCTTTCTTTTGAAATAGTGGGATTAGTTTATCCATTATACCATCTCCTTTGAAGTTGTGTTTGAATCTCCAGAACTTAACCCCGTCTTCTTCGTTGTCTCTATCAATAACTCTCACAACATAGAATTTTCTTGGTCTATATTGTCTTGCTAATACTTTATCCTCAGGGTCTCCTGTCATTAATAAAGCTTCATTAACCTCAGTAATAGGACTTCTTTCATTATCATTCTTACCTGGGTCGTAAAGTTTTTGCCATTTACCGTCAATTTGTACTTCATGGAACCAAGCCTCTTGGAAAGGGGATGTCCCATCTTTAGGTGGTAAAATTCTAATTGTTCTTTCTCCACTTGTTTCCCCCTTTGGTAAAAAAGGTGCGAAATATCTCCTAAGGTCTGTTTTCTTTTTTTCGGTCCCTGCCCCAGGTTTGTTGGACTCGTACTGTTTAAGAATTGTGTCTAGTATGTTACTCATGTCTTTGTCTTTAATTTTTTTTTAACTGTTAATAATATTTTTACTTCTTAAGTATACAAAACAAATACTGTAAAGTAAACACCCTCATATACATAAAAACCCAACTTTATTAGGGTTGGGTTAATATTATAATTTTTTATGTTGTGTGTCAACTATACGTTCAATTTTTCGAATTGTACGTCTAGTTTTGAGTAGTCTACCATTAGTGTCCCTTCTGGGCCGACAATAGACGCCGATGGGACTTCCTGTGCCATAACTCCACGATATCTACCATTACCGTATTTTTTATTAATATAATCAAATTCGTAAATATTAATCCCTGATTTTGACTTACCTACTAAGTTTATGTTTTCTTTTAGTGTCATGTCAGACTGTTCGTAAGGGTATCCACTCCATCCAGGTCCATAACACAATGCAACCATTAAACCAATCAAAATACCTGCTAATATCCACATCATACCTACAACTGGGTCATTATCACCACCACCATTATCAGTTACAACTTTATCAGCTGTTCTTTTAATTTCTTCTGGGGTTGGCATACCTTTTGTATTAGATTGACAATTGTATGTTATTTCATAACGACTTACCAACTCCTCCATAGTTTTAGGGAATCCTATTACTTTGTTCAAATCACTCAAACCATTTATAGTAATTTTCTCACCTTTTTCTTCATAGTCACGTTTACCTGGTCGTGTTTTAGACATATCTCCTTTGTTACCTCCATATCGACTATCTTCTCTCAGTATTCTCCTAACAATATTAGTGATATCTGACTCTTTTAATTTTATTATTCTTGCCATGGTTAATTTAATTCTTCGAATTGTACATCTAGTTTTGAATAGTCTACCATTAATGTACCTTCTGGTCCAACAAAAGATGCTGAAGGTACTTCTTGTGCCATAACTCCACGATATCTACCATTACCGTATTTTTTATTAATATAATCAAATTCGTAAATATTAACACCTGATTCTGATTTTCCAACTAATTCTATATTTTCTTTTAGTGTTATATCTGAATTCCATGACCATGGTGGCTCATGTGTGTTAATCCATCTTATCGTTAAAGCTACTGCTATTCCAGCAAACCACCACAACATCATTTGTGGTCCATCATCACCACCACCTGTTTCTTCATCAATCTCTTCCGCTTTAGTTCTAAACTCTTGTGGTGTTGGTACTCCTGGTACATTATCTGAAGCATTATACATTTCTGTATATACTTTAACACAGTCTTTCAAAGTTCTACATCCTCCGAAAGCTTCTTTGATTGATTCGTGAGTCATTTCTTCCCCTTTTTCTTCATAGTCACGTTTACCTGGTCGTGTTCTAGATTTATCACCTTTGTTCATACCATAGTGACTATCTTCTCTTATAATTCTTTTAACAATCTTAGTGATGTCTGATTCTTTAAGTTTTATTACTCTTGCCATAGTTTAATTCTTTTTTAGTTTATTTCGTCGTCATAGTTAGGGTTAAACGATTTCCCTATTGAGTTATCATCCCATTCTTCTGCCTCTCCGGCAGTTAGTGTATATTCTTTCTCGGTAAAGGTCTGGTCTTCTGTGTCCAAATCAATTCCTCGTAATCTTTTATATTGTGTTTTTTTTTCGTCAAAATAATCATCCAGTCTTTGGTTATATGGAAAACTATCTAATGACCTTAACTCCATTTTTTCTATCGGGGTAGGTGGTGCCATTTTTTGTATCTCACCTTCTAAATTATCAATTTTCTGGAATAATAAATCCATATTATCTAATTTATCGTTTAATTCTGTAAATTTTGTCTCGATGTCCACTAGTTGGGTTGAGAATTTTTCAACAGTATCTCCTATCTGGTCGTTTTTCTTAACTAGTTCTGTTACATCTACTTCTTCTACCTCATCTTCTACTGGAGTAATTGGCGCTAACTGTTCACCTGGTGGTGGTGGTGGTGGTGGTAATGTTGTGTCAGTACCTACTGGAGGTACAGGTGTTTCTATAGTGTCGTCATTAGGCATTTCCAAAGTATCATCAATAGGTGCAGCGTCCATATCTGGAAGTTCTTCTCCAACAGCATCCTCTGGTTCGAGTTCAGGTTCTTGTTCTTGGAAAGTTACCTTAAACTTTTCTTCTATAACATTATTAGACACTTTATTACTGTAATCTAGTATTTCCAAGTGTCTTTTCAACTCTTCGTTAACTAATGTATTTCTTTTCATTTCTATTCGTGCTTAAAAGTTACTTCTCTTAATAATTCTCTACCGTCTTCTACAATCACTTTTTTATTAATAATTTTTGTAGATTCAATTAACCCATCTTTAGATTTAATTGAGTTGTTAACAACATTTTCATCAATTAAAAATTCATTAATCGCGTTTGAAGTCTGAGTTAAGTTCTCTTTCGAAGTTTTAGTTTCATTTTTCATAATTATAATTCTTTTACTATAAATATTAGTTATCTAAGAAAACGTCCACAAATGTTCAAACAAGTAAAGATTTTTTTATCTTTAATGAGTTTATTATGTTGATTCTTCATTTATTTTACTAGTTTGTTCTTTTATGAAATCAGCTACTGGTCCGGACTTAGTAATACTATCATACCCCCCATTACTACCAAACACATTAGCATAAGACCAGTATCTAACTTCTGTTGGTTTGTAACTACTACTTGCTATTGGTTGTACTCCTCCATTCCAAGCTTCCACTAAAGCTTCAGATATTGTGTGGTCTTCAAATTTCTGATGATACGCAGCTAATCCCATAATTAAATATGGTTTACCATTTGTTGGGTCCGCTCCGTTGAAGTTGGATTCAGATATTTTTTTAACTGTATTACCACTAAACCTTTGATAGTTACCTGGTCCTGCGTACCCACCCCAACTATAATCAGTATTGTAACATTTTTTACCCTTACCATTCCCCATATCACCACAAAAAGCACCTTCTACACAATCAGTATCAAGTGTACAAGATTTACAGTTTTGAGGTTTACATTTTGCGAAAGTGTAAGCTTGTACAGCTACGTAATCAGCGAGGCAAGAATATTCAGGATGTGCTGGGTCTTTCCAATAATTCTCATTAGTACTAACAGTCTTCCCCACATAAAGTGTAGTACCTACTTCTGTACCTGTTGGTAGGGTGTCTCTTAATTTTTTCATAACCGCTTTGGCCAAATCTTTCTTATTTACACTATCGTCGTATCCCAATGGTTTTTCTCCAGTTTTCCACCCTGAAGAATACACAGTTTTCCTATAATGCCCCTCAAGGTCAAATTCTATAGCATCTACTTTACATTTAGTACAGTGATTGTTTAACTCATTAACTAATTCTGGTATAGTGAAAGGAGTGTCAATATTTTGGGAAGCATAATCTTTTTTAAGATAATCGGTGGTTCCATTTATGTTCTTCATCCCACTACCACCACACATAGGTTCGATATAGTTATAGTTTGGGTTAAAATATAACATTAGTGTTATGTAAATATCGGCTTCACTTAATAATTTAACCACGTTTTTTAATCCGTCTAAAGTATACCTAGCATTTTTCGTCCAATCAGCTTGTTTACCATTATCAAATTGTTTATAAGGTTGCCAATCCCATGAATCACCTTTCCATCTTGTACTACCTCCACTAACTTCTGCCCAATCAGTCTCAATCGCTAAGGCAACACTATTTACCCCTAATTTTTGTATCCCTCCCAAAGTTGATTCCTTGAAAGTTCCTGACCTCCATAACCCCACTCTTTCAACATCCCCTGATAAAACGTTTAAGTCTCTTGTGTCTAACTTTTCGTTATATATTATGGGACTTGATTCACTCGAATCTTGTATCGCAGTTAAAAACCCACTCACGTATGGTATTACTGATTGGGAGACTCTAACCCCTTCGAACGATGTCGACACATCTCCTTGTGTTACTTTATGTTCCACATTAGTTATAAGATAAGCACCATGAAACATTGGTACATTATTTAATTGGAAATATTGTAGTGGTAATATAGACATCATCCCAAAGGCTTCCACTTTACAAGTATAACTTCTTTTTTGATACACATTTAATAAATTTTGTCCTTTCAACATCGGATCTTTAGTTGTCCCCTCTTCGTGAGATAAAGCATCTATGATTAATAATGATTCTTGTGTCTCTTGAAATTCCGCTTGATCTAGCGCAATAGATTTGAAGAAGTTTTGATTGTCTTGAGCGTAATTTATAGCGAACGCTTTTAATTCTGGTTTTTGTATTTTACAATCCCCAAACCCTGAATTTCCAACACATTTCCAGTTTCCATACGAAGGTACCGAGATTGCACCACCAGGTCCTCCTATCCTAAACCCCCCATCATCTTCTGCTTGTCCTTCTATTAGTAATACTGCGTTTGGTAAACTCTCTTGATTTGATATTGTGGTTATGTCTCCTTTATAAAAATCAGCTGGGCAATCGATACACGGTTCTGGTGTAATATCAAACCCATCGTTAGCAAACTCATAAGTACTACTCTCCATATCTAAACTATCTGAAAACCCACCCATATACATCACATAGAATCTAGGGTTTTGGTCAATACTTTCTTTATCCACGGTTAAATGTGGGATAAACGACTTTTCAAAATTCTTACTAGCAAAATCCACTGTAGTAGGAAGTGGAAAAAACTCAAACTGATTATGAGCGATTAAATCATACATTAAAGTGTAAAGACTTATTTTAGGATTTTCTTTAAGGTTTAGTAAGGGGGTTGGGTCAATTACTTTATGACTTATATCTGTATATGCCCTATCAACAAAACTAAATTGTGAAAATAACCACGACTCTTTATTTTGGTTAAAATCATAGGTTGCGTTTAGTTTAACCTTTCTTAGTCCTTCAGCGGCAGAACCCGTTAACCACTTATCATGTATATTTTTTAAGGTGAGGTAGGTGTCTAACTTGATGTCATTGTCATCCAGTATCCCCTCCTCTTTTGCAATATTTTTCCTGTCTTCTTTTTCATCACCTTTATCTATATAATCCGCCAATTTATTAATAAAACCATCAAAGTACCTAGTTAGAAACTCTTTACTAGTGAATATTGTAGAAAAATTATTATAAACTTGTTTAGTAGAATCGTTAGTCCCTACCCCAAGCCATTGTCTCCACGTCACATTTTTAACCACAACCCTATTTTTCATGAAAGTCTCTAACATTTCATATAGTTCGTTTCTTTGTGTTGGCACACTACCACCAATAATATTATTATCTATTGCATATGATTCGTTGTTATTATTTGGAGATTCAATATAGTTTGGATTGTAGTGAGTTCTAGACATATAAAAAGTTGGTTTACCGTTAAATGCTGGAGTCTCAGAAGTTAGAAAAGACCACTCTTCTTTTAGGAAAGGGTGTGTCTCGTCATAATTAATACTACTATAGTCACCAATATCATCTTCTTCCATCTTTCCTGTGAACCATTGACTTCTAATTGGGTGACGATAGTGTAAGTTCATATAAACTTCTTGACCCACTTCAGGAAAACCATTATAACTGTCATTGTAATACCATTTACCGTTCTGTTCTATTTGTATTTCTTCTGAAGCAGGTGGACGCATTAAACCATTATTATTATCACCAACACCTGGCCAATCCCAAGAACCAACAACCCGTTCCTGGTTTGTTCCCATATTGAACTGAGCAATTCTATTGGTGTGACTAGCCTTTCTTATAAAGAAATAATTAACCCCACCTCCCGCTGTTGGGTGATATAGGGTTTCTTGCATAGCTCCACCTTCATTGTTTATGTTCGTTGTCCTATCATGTAACCCCGTATATGACACCGCGTCAGTTTGGGCACCGGGTCTAGGTTTTTTACCATTGAAATTATCCTGTCCATGGTTTTTAACATTGTTAACAAATCCGTTATATAATAGAGGTAGTGTGAAGGTCCCGTATGAATGTTTTATCTCGTCGTTAACAAAGTTATGTAAATAGTTGTCGGTTGTTGCTGACATATCGGTTTCCCTTGTAGCGAAAGACACTTGACCATAAGGTTTTTTTACGTGATACGCGATGTCAGATCCGCCGAAAGCTTGAGACAAATTATAAGTACCCTCAATAGTACCTGTACTCAGTCCATTATTAAAATCAAATTGTTTCATATTATCCGAAAAGAAGTCACTTGTGACGACCCCAACTTGTGCTGGAGGTGTCCACACTGGTGTGTCGTTCAAAACAGCGTGTCCTGTAAATCCAACCCCTGGATATGCAAAATCTGAATCATAAGTACCAACTAATTGACGGTCACAAAAAGATGTCCATAGTCTGGATTTTGGGTTTAGGTTGGGGGTTGGGGGGGTACTATTACTCATACAACCAGCGCACTGGCTTAGTGAATAATCCGACATATCAAAACAAAATCCCCTATCTTCCCATAGGTTTTCCTCAACTTTAACTGTTGCCGTTAGAGCTCTTTTAATGTCTGGGAATGAAGGTCCTAAATTATATGTTTGTGTTTCTAAAGGTCTCCCTGTTGCCCACATAATAAACGCATCTACGAATTGACTTTTTATTTCTGGGGCTAACATCTTAAAAACACTACCTATATCATCATAACCAAAATCTTCGGCTTCCTTAAAAAGCTGACCACCATTTAGACTTTTCCAATCAGTCCTCTGTCCCGCAATAAACCAACAAGTATTATTAAAATCCGAGGCACCCATCCAGTTTAAGTCATTTTCTATATTAGCATTAAAACCCCGTTTGTTAATTCTTCTGTAAGTCGTTGACCATACATATGTCATATCTCCATATCCAGTTGGTTGTTTGGCCGATATCATATCTCCTTTTGGTTGTGGTCTTTCTCCCTTCTTTGGTATCCTAAAAGTCCACTGTCCATTCTTTTTAACCCCAGTAGTAGTAAAATAATTAGGCCACCTAATTATGTCGTTTTCTTCTTGGTATCGATACAACCACGAACCTATTTGTAAAACAATGTATTCTGGAACCGTTGAGTATCCAGCGAATTGGTCAAAAAATCTTGTAATGTCAAACTTTTGAGTAAAGGGTGTTGATCTAGGGGTACTGGAAGCTGCATAATATTTACCTACGTTATTAATATATAAATAACCTAACGCTAAATTACTAGCCGCTTGTGGATTTACCACCCCACTCCCTGCACTGTTTAACGCTTCTGTATATCCATTACTATCGGCGGCCCTACTATAAGGAATGTATTGGTACTCTCCATTGTCATCTTGTACCGTATAATTATTTATTGTTGTGTTTTCCCAATCATTTTTAATCCATAAAAAATCTTCCAGTATTAGAGTTTGTCTATCGGAGTTCCACCCCCATTCCCTTGACGATCCCTCCCCCTTACTTCTAAGTTTAGTTGGCATTGAGTATTTGAGTGCGTGTGGTGCAAACTGATCCGGTTTTGTATGATTCTCACTACTGAAGTTATTTGTTTCTAGGTCAACCTCAACTTTTTTCTGATATTTCGCTCTAGACCACAAAGAAAAGAAATCCCACCCAAGCCAACGTTTATAATCATAATCTAACGTACCTTGTGGTCCTATAATTAATTTACCAACTCTACTATATTCAGAATCTTCCCCACCAGATTCACCATAACACATTTCATACCATTTAATTAATTTTTCACCCGCACTGTCTGTCTCTACTTTTTGTGCTTCAGATAGTTCATTGTTTTCCTCGTAGAACGCCACTGAAGAGATATAAAATCCTTTACACTCCATTGCATAATCAGCACCACTACAAGTATCGTAGAATATGTTAGTACTAAGTTTTGTGTCTATGTTAGGTAACCAAAATTCATTTATAGTATTAACTTCTTGCCCTATTTCCCCAACAACACTATTATACGTATACACATTTGCTAATGGTTCTTTAGCTCCTCGGTAACCGATAAACTCATCACCGTCTGTACCTGATTTTGTCTCTATATAATACCCAGCGTCTTTTAATAATTTCAAAGATTGGTCTACCGCGCTACCCCCCTTTCCTCTTTGTGTGTTTGTTGAGTAACTATTGGTTAGAATTTTAAGTAATTCTTTAAGTCTTTTTTTACCAGTGTCTAACATTCCGGCAAACAATGTCTCCGCTTCTAACTCCCCAAGGGCCCCGAGAGCGTCGAATCCCCCATTATCTTTGGATGGTACCGACTCAGAACTGTCGTTACTTAACGCCGTTTTTATTACAGATATGGTGTCATCGTCTTCATCTCCAAAACCAGGATAGTCAGTGGTTTGACTGTACACTGGAAAATTGTTTGTATGTCCTAACCTCATCATGGACCTAATCATAAGAAGGGGTATTATTTGTGTCTCAATATTTGTGAGTCTTAGATAAGGACTGATAGGGAGTAGTGGTGTTTCTTCAACCAATGCTGGTATATATCCATTTGTGAATTCATTATCCTCTGGATCAAAAGATTGTTTTAATTCCTTTTGTTTTTTTATTATAAACGATATAAGATTTTCAACTAAGGTAATTTCTGGCCATTTTTTTGGTGTTATGAAGTCTGGCCTACCATAAGTCGAGGAGTCTACCTTCCAACCAGGAAATTGTTTTTCCACTCTACTCACTGGTTGTGGTTTACCTGTCGTCCCTAAAGGTATAGAATCGGTTCTAGTTTCATAATATAATGGAAAGGCATACATTTTAGACTCATTACTCTCCAGACTTTTTATATCTGAACCTCCACTGTTAAGCAAAAGAGATTTAATCTTTTCGTCATTATTGTGTTGATCATACGCCAAAACCCCAACTTCAACTAAAACTTTTTGGAATGCCGTTATCCCATTACACAATAACTTAAAAACATTTTCAAGGGTGGGTGGCATAACAAGAGTATCTAATTTTAATGCGTTCTCTTGTTCGTTCATTTTTCTTTTAAGGTCTACCTCTTTTTGTTTCCCCCTTGCTATGTAATTTCTTAATTGCTTAAAATATTCCTGAGCATCTATCTCCCCAATTCCAAACCTTTGAGTACTTCCTTTAAGTTCTTGGGAAACGAGAAAGTCTACCTTTGACTTTCCGAAGACTTCGTAGTTATCATCACCTTGGTTTATTAGACTAGGTGACGGTGGACTACCTAAAAATCCGGTGGTGATTTCGTCGATATTGTCATAAATATTCTTAACAAAACCAAGAAAATTTGATTCATTTGAGGACACGGTATTTACTTGAGCTTTGTTTGTGTCGTTTCCTCTAAGTTGTAATAATAGTAGTCTATAGACATCTTGGTAGTTTTGTCTCCTCAGTGCCTTGGCCTCGGAAATTGTTACCATGTTCCGAGTTCCTGTCCAAGTATCAAAATCTCCATCTACTTTTTTGAATAGTGCTTTACACGTTATCACCATACTAGTAGAATATCTATAAAGACAAGCGTTAGCCGACACACCTTTACACCCTAAATTCACAAAAATACGACTAAATCTTTTTTCTATTCTTTCTAGTTCTTTAATGGACTTCTGTACTAAGTAGTAGTCATCGGCTATCGAGTCGTCGGCAAAGTGGTCCATTTTTGCCGCCAATGTAGCGATATTACTTATATAAACCCCTAAAGTCATACTACCTTCTGGCCAAGGTTTACTAGGGTCTCTACCACTTTCAAATTCTGTTGCAAATTCCTTTGCACCACCTTCTTCTGTTCCATAAAAACCTAATAAGTCTGGACCAACATCCGCATAAATCGCCGCCATGTCAGCAAGGTAAGTAAAAGTAAAACCAATAAACTCACAGTTTATAACAAAGTTACCAGTGTCGTTGTCAAACCTAGAATTAAATTTCATTAGGTGAAGTTTATATGATATCCCCCTCCCATAGAACCCTTTTACCGTTAAGGTAAATAAAGGATATGGCATATGAAAAAATGCAGAATATGGCGAATTAAGACCTGGTTCCATTAAAGAAGCCCCTCTAATGTCCACAAATGTAATAAAAACTTGGGGCTCAAAAGAAGCGTTAAGTTTTATTTGTATGTCTTGTATTCCGAAGGTTTCTGTAAAATCCCCTTCTTTTTGGAAGTTTCCACTTCCATCAACAGTATATTTCCCATCGTTGTTTTTTTGGAACCCTTGTAACCCTCCTATGTTGGTCCACGAGGTACCTAATTGTCCATAATTTTCTTTTGGGAGATTTTTTGGTACTACAAACCCTATGTTTTCTCTTTTTTGTGTTTGTCGAGCAATGTCATCAACAATAGTTGACCTACCAGGTAAAAAAACCTCTAAATCCACATACGTTACTAGGTCTTCGGGGGGTGTCGTTACCGCACCCTCTCCTATATTCCCAGGAAAAGGTTGTCCACTCTGATAGTCACTTATATATTGACTTATAACTTTATTCGGATCTACTATTTTTATCCCCATAATTAACCATTTAATCTAATGTGTGTATTTACTGCATCCTCGTACTCTTGTAAAGTGTCTTTGAAGGGAAACGGTATTCTTATTATCTCACCATCTTTTATCACAAACTCTAATCCCCCTTGTGTGGGGTTAGCTTGCATAATTAACCACCCATGAAAAGGATTTCCATAATATTTCTGACTTAGTTTATCAAACCTTGTCACCCCTTTTTTATAAACTTCATACCTATCACTAACTTTTTCAGTGATCGCAATAAAAGGTAGTGTTCTAGGTCTACCACCCTCACCTGTCATTTTATAGTATCTATTGTAATATACGCTCATAATATTTTATCTTTTAGGGTTAAAAGTTTGTATGGGTTATACTGTCATTAGCGTTATATATCGCTTGGTTAGTTGTTAGACAGGATTCGAGGTTTTCGTTGACGTAGATGTCTCCTTCCGGTGAACCACAAAACTCAATTATTAGTACTGATGCGTCTGTTGGGGGGGTGTCGTAAGCTGTTGGATTATTCCAATAATATAGTGGTGCATTCAACTCCGCTAAATTAAAAGTTGATATGTAATGATTTTGTATTTCTTGGTTCATATTCACCATTGTTGTGTTAAGAGCCGCACATCCCATGGTACCAACACACCCTTCAGTGTCTGTTATTAATGACATATGATGAGTCTGTGAATCACCCAATTGTATCGCCTCATTGTTAACTAGTATAGAATCCGTTGCAAAGGTATAACTAAGTTTATAAATCGCTGGAGTTACTCCCGTCTCACTTACTCTACCTAACGAAACTTTGGTATGGGTTTGGTAAAATCTGTTAGTTAACCCTACCTCCTCAGCAGAACTCACCCAAGAACCATTATTCCATATGTTATAGAAACCTACCCAAGCCAATGTCCAATCCTCAAATATGTATTCTTTTATTGAGGCGTCGGTGTTAATATTATCGACAACTGTATCTGTAGGGGGACTATCGCTAGAATAATCATAAAGTGCATCTGTAGGGGGACTATCACTAGAATAATCATAATCATCAGTATTAACAGTATTAGTATTAGTTATGACGATTTCTTCAGGAGTTTCTGTTGTGGTCCCGTATCCATTAGGTGTGTTTTTAGTAGGGTTGGCTCTGTCTGGTTCACATATTTCTGTATTGGCAAAATAATTAAACGAAACCGCGTTCTGTAACTGTGATAAAGGACCAGATAATGACATACCACCAACAATAAAGAATTGCATAGAAACCCTAACAATCCAAGGTTGCGCTCCTATACCTTCAGGGTTTAGATCCCAAAAAGGTTGTTCGTAACTAAAATCAATATTATCGATAACCACCTTACAGTGGTAAAAATCACCTAACCTAAGAACACATATCGGTGGTCTACCAAACGCCATATTATTTGGACCCACAGTAGAATTAATTGACGGTCCTGGTCTTAGGCATTGATTCAGGAATGTCATTCTCGAATTAAAAGCACATGGGTGTAAAGAATGGAAAGCTGGGTGGAAGTTTTTTACTTTGTCTTTATAGTTTTGGTAAGCGAATAGGTCAGTTTCTTTAAGTTTTTCAAAGTAATCACCATCCGGGATTCTTGAATTATTTTTTACATAGTTAGTGTGTGTCTCGGTTAATAACCTAGTGTACTCCTCTTCCGCTTCTATAACCGCTGAGTTAGATATTAACTGTGGGTTAGGTTCTATACTAATAGTAACTGGTAAAACCCCTAAAACTCCCCCTAATTCATATATCCCTGGATCTTGTACCGTTGCTTGTACAACAACAGATCCAGCATCTCGTATTAACTGACCAGCTCCTGGTACTCTCCCACCATCTCTAATTTCCCACCTACCTTCTGGTGGTTCTTGATCACTATACCAATCATCTTTATAACTATCGGTAGAAGGTTTTACTTCTGGAGTAGCTGATGGGTCACCTTGTTCGTAAACTAATATTTCTTTAGTTAATTTTTCTTTTAGATTTTCAGCCCTAAGTGGAGCACAAATACTTTTATCTCTACCAAAAAATTCTTGAGCTTCGTCCGATTGATCCGATAAGTATTGAACCATTTGTGCCCCTTCAGTTGTAAAGGTTCCATTATTCGGTTGATTGGGGTCCATGGAGTCCTGAATGTCTGTTATTATTTGGTCTTGCGCTTCTAACTCAAACACAGGAGCACTATAAGTGGTAATCACCACTTTATATTGTTTTCCATCTTCAGTTGCCAAAAACCTTGCAAGTGACCCAAAACTTAAGTTAGCTCCTGGTTGTTCTTCACCAAAAGTATTAATAAATGGTGGCATAGATGACGTATTAGGTGTTTGTTCAGGGACATGTAGAAATTGTTGATTACATAGTTGTCCAGCATTACTATCTAACGGTTGTGTTGCACTATAAACTTCTTCCGCGTTTGGGTTTGTTGTGTCCCACACCACACTACCGATAGCACTACAACCACTATAATAGAAAACTTTAAGTGGTATAGAGTCAGCTGGTCCTGTCTCTGTTGGTACTTGGAACCCTTCTGGTAATTGGTTTGTGTTTACTGGTGATGGTGGAACTACAGCCGCTAACAGGTCTTGGTATTCTTCTGGATTAGCAAAGGTTGGTGTTTTACCCGCGGCAATATTTCCAGTGTGACGTTCAAAATCCTGTCCACCAAAAAATTGAGCAGCCTCCATATCAGAATCTTCACTAAAATTCATCGTGTCTATGGCTTCCGGATAATCGGTCACCATCATAAAGTTTAAGTTGGCTTGCCTAACGGAATTTTTGTATGTCCATATTGGTTCTATTCTTCCGATAATATCTGTTTGGTTATAGTTAGCGTTTGAGTTTTCTGTCCAACTTTCTATATATGGTGGGAACCACATTAACCTACCTTTATTAGGTCCTATTTCATGTTTTGCTAAAACTCCGTCAACATTATCTTTCCAAGCTAGATTTTCCAAAGAGAACATAAAGTTTCTAATGTCGTCTTTTGAACTTTGTGCAACGTGAGCACCACCAACATCATTAATAACACTACTCCCATTACTCCACCCCCCTCTCATACCAAAAGTATCTCCGGTTGATGTTGTTACTAGAGAACGGTGTCTTACTAGAGCGTCGTATCTTGAGTAGGATTCAGGTTCGGCATTACCAATTTCAGGCGAAAAAGCATTAGAGGGTTTTATCCAACTTCTTGAGTATGGTTTTTGACCATCGTCATCATAATTCCATATCCCTGAACCTCTACTAACCGTACCGGTTCGAGTCTTTAAGTATCTTGTGTCTTGTCTTATGTTATCTCCGATAGAATGTTCATCTGCATTAGTTACGGAGGTATTTACCAGTTTTTGGGTAAAGTTTAATAATCCCTTTTCTCCAACCGGAGACAAGCTTTGGTTAATTATGAAATCCTCTTCTCCAGGTGTCCATCTAGCTCCGGATTCTTGGGTTACCTTCCTACCCCTTCTAGTTTCTTCCAATAAACTTCTATTAACCCCAAATTCAAAATCATTTGTTATTCCACCGTGATCACTTAATCTTAATTGTTGTACAAAGTAGTTAGTATTTGTTTTTGGTTTACGTGGACCGGAAAGAACCCAAGCCAAACTATAGTAAGAATTATTTAACCCAATTGTTCCTTCAATGTAGTCAATCGCTGGGACATTAGGGGTTCCACCAATGTACATATCACCAGAAGAAAATAAATTTCTGTTTAATAATTGGTCTCTAGTTGTTCTCGTACCAAAAGAACCGAGAATCCATTGTTCCAATATTCGTGTATTTTGAATTAATACTGGGGGTGCTGTGTCTGTTAACCCATCATTATAAGGTTGTAGTGGAGTGTAGAGAGTTTTAACCCCAGAACCGTCTGGTGCTGAAGCGTTGTTGAATTGGAAACCTCTGTCACTTATTTTTAACCCGTAAAATCTATTATCTAATGGGCTAAGTTCTATGGTGGTAGCGTCAAATCTCATAAAATTACCATCAAAATTAGGTGATATGAATAAATCATACATAAGTGGATTATTCATAAACCAGGAGTATGGGTTATTAGATGGGTTTTGACTCTGTGTTTTCATAACCAAACTAGCAGTACTATTAGGGTATTGTTCAAGGGTTCCATAACTATTATCAAAACTACCTAACATAAATTGGGGTAGTACACCGAACCTATCAGGTTTCATTATATCTCCTACAGTCTGTCCGTTATCCGTTATTGTATCAAAAAGGTCTACCCCTTGGGCGTCTGAGTCTGTGTAGATAGCCTCATAGGTGTATAGATTCAATTCGCAAAGTACACTTGATTGTGTAGGGATAATAAATTCTGGAAACTGACATTGTATGTGTGGCATTTCTGAACCTGTTGCACTTGTTACATTATCTAAATTTAAGACCCCTAGATTATTAACCCCGTACAGATTAAAAATTGATTGTCCGTTATTTAATACTCCACTGTCGTAAGTTAACCCTGGGTTAAAATATTCATTACCTGCAATTAATTGTTGTAGTAAGTTATTACTCTCATCCTCAAATAACACAGACGATTCTTGGTACATCTCAATGTTTTGTTGGAATCCCGCAGCGGTAATTACATTTGGTAAATTACGCGATAGTAACCATTCCCTTAATTCTTGGGTTGTGGATGCTTGAGGTACTCCGTTTATTATTGTGTTATCTATATTAAGTGACATATATACTTTTAGGATAAATATTTTTAATTAACTTTTATTTAGGTAAAAATTACTATAACCCACTAGTATTATCTCTAAGTGTTACCCGTTGTTCTATTTTACTAGTTAGTTCCTCTAGGAAAAAAGAGTCCCTAAGTAAGTCTTTTTTGAAGTCGCTTCCTGCGACCTCAACATTTACAGTACCATCTACTTTCCCCCCAACTTCTACTCTTATCGGGGCTGTTTGTGTTATATTTTGTAACTCTTTAAGACTACCGACCACCTCCGAGAGTCCACTACCATCACCAAACGCCTTTAGGTTTGTTTTGAGTGTGAGTAGGTTATCACTCACCATCTTAATACCAACCCCAGCTTGACTTAAGGCTGGCCCCATCTTGGAAATACCATATAGTGACAACATAGCAGCGGCTAATCCTATCGCGGTTAATGGATTCGCAAAAGCCGTCGTTGCCAACAACAAACCACCCATACCAGCAGCAATTGCAATTAAAGTAATACCAACATCTTTCCCCTCATTAATTGAGGTAATCAATAACGACATACCAGCCGCCGCGATTCCAATACCAGCACCCATCATTAACATAGCAGCACCAACCGATAATAATATTGGTTGTACTGGAGCAATAACCACAGCACTGGTAGCTAAAGCAAACGCCAACGCACCAACAATAACAACAAAAGAACCAAAACCAATCAATATACTATTAACAACACTTTCAAAAGCCACCAAGTGAGTTAATGGTAAACTACTCATAGCTGTCGCCATGTTAGCGAACCCATCTGTTGCCAACTGGACACCCTTACCTATCATCATAACAGACACCCCAATAGCGGCAATAACCACCGCGGTACCCATTAGTCTAGCTCTCGCACCTGTTCCAGCCCCTCTCGCGGCAGACGCAGATAAAGCGGTTGCACCTCCTCCACCCATACCCAGACCTCTACCTACCATTCCCATAGCACCTGAACCCATTTTGAATCCCGCCCCCATAGAAGCCCCAGCGGCAAACATAGTAGCAACACTAAATAACGCAGCCATACCTATAATACCATAGGCCATGTTCTCCTTCACACTATCTGAAGCATCTGCAAATCTTTTTGACCAATCACTAGCAATCTCCCCAAGATATTCCATAGCGGGCAATAACGTTAATTGTAACATTTTAACAATAGAGTCCAGATTGTCCTTAAACGTCATCTGTAACTTAGCCATCTCCTCCATTGTTTTTCCCTCTTGTTTCAAATACTCAACGTCTTCGGCAGTAATCTTTGAAAGGTCTTTCTCCTTTCCCCTAACTTCAATGAACATTCCCCCTTCTTTATCTATCTGTGTTAAACCACTTAAATAAGTCATGTCCTTTTTTGACACGGACGCGGTTATTTCCGCCCTTATTCTCTTGTCTTGGGCTTGTTCCCTAGCTTGTACCGTTAAGTCGTCAAATGTTTGTCCTGTTATCTTAGCTAATTCCCTTAAACGGTCTAATTCGTTTGCTGTTATGTCAAATTTTCCTGTGCTTACGTTAAACACTCCAACTCCTATAGTAGCTGCCATAACTTCTTTAGTAAAACCAGCCATATCATTTCTCGCCTTAGACATTAACATAAATGGATCTCCTAGTCTACCCATCGCACCACCTAGTACTTGTAAAGCCGCAGCCGCTTCAATCGCCCCTTCAGGTCTCATAACCTTTTCAGCAAACCCGGAAAAGGCGGACATGTCTTGTCTCATTCTTTGAGTTAGAGCTGTTGCCTCTTTTAAGTCAGTAAGTCCTCCCCTAAACCTATATTTGGTCATTAGTTTAAGATTATTAGCAATATTTTTTGTGTATTTTTGAGCATCTAGTCCATATTCTTGAGCTGTTTGGAATATTTTTTCGAACTCGTCAGCACTTTGTCCCGCACCGTAACCAAATAGTTCCATATCGGCAGCAAAACCACCAACATTTCCAAATAGTTTTGACATTACTCCAAAACGTTCCATATCCTCTTCTGTTAAGATAGAAGCGGTACCAGTACCACTAGCCAAATCCGATTGTATTCTAGCTATTTCAGCTAAACTGATATTAAATCTAGCCGCCGCCATTGCAGAACCCAACATATTTTCTCTAAACATTGCGGAGGCTCCTCCGGTTAATCCTATACTAACACTAGTCGACCTAACCGCTTTATCCATCTCTAGATATAGGTTAACTAACTTTCTTGTTCCAAATATCTCATTGTAAAGGGCTTTAACTCCTTTTTCAACTTCTTTAGTTAAGGCCTGTCTTATACTAAGAGTTTTCTTTAGTTTGGTAACTTCTTCACCTATAGTATCTACTTTCTTTTTAAGGTCTTTATTTAATTGTCTTAAATTTAATTCCTCTTCTTTACTTAATTTTATTCTTTTTTCTTCAAGCTCTTTTATAACCTTACTTGATTCGGCAAAAGATTTTTCCGCGATTTGTAACATTTGGGTGTACTCGTAAAGTTCTTTTCTGGCTTTTAGGTGTGCACTAACTCCATTATTGACCCTCTTTTGATTGTCAATCATCCACTGCATCAACTCTCTTTGTTGTTGTAGTTCTGCTATTCTTTTATTTGCGTCTTCTGCCATACCTTAATTAAAAACCTGAGGTTGTTTTTTTAATATCATCTATTGTTATATTTAACTTACCTAGTACATTATTATCTTGTAAAACCGTAACTTGGTAGGCTTTATCGAAAAATACTTTTTCTGTCCCTCTAGAGAACAACATCCTTAATTTAGCCTCGGATGGTATTCTTAATGTTTCTCCTTGTGAAGTTTTTATTTCAATAATCTCAAACCCATTGTCCATCATCTTTACCTTATACTTCCATAGGTCACCCGCATGTTTACTTAAGTTATTAACGTGTGGATTTGCTTGACTTAAATACACTAGTGGGTCAATATCTATTGACATACTAACATCAAAACTTTTACCCTTATCATCTTGTAGAGCGTTATAAATTGGTAGAACATAAAATTTATCTGAACTTTTAGTTTCTCCTGTAACATTACCTTGTTGTTTTGTTTTTGACTGTCCACCCCCTTTATAAACATATCGTGAAGTAACATCTATAATATGAATAGTGTTTTGTCCTGTTTGTTCACCATCCATAGAAACTGTACACGGATATTTTCTACTAATAAAAACAACGTCTTGTTCGTCATTAAGATGAATTAACATATTTTTAGGGGTTTCCACCTCCTTTATTTCAACTTCATCCTCTTCTTTAATTATGTTTTCCTTAAAACTAATACGGTATTGTGGGTAATCTTCTTTAAGTCCTTTTATAAACGTGTTAAGAGATAAAGTTAAATTAACTAAATCATCGTCCGTTAAGACATTATTATCCTGTCCAAACACTTTTTTGAATTTCGGTTTTACTATATTGAGTAGTTTTTTCTTTTCTTTTTCAATCTCCTTATCTAAGATTGTTCCCATTTTTTTATCTTTTTTCTGCGTTTCTTTAGCAGCGTTTAGGTCCATGAGTTGTTTTAGACTTTCACTATAAGTCTCCATTAAAATATTATTTATTTTAATAAAATTTTCATATACTAATTCAGTAGATGGTTTATCTGTGAATTGTATATTATGTTCTGGAAATTCTTTTTTCAATCTCCTTAGTATTGGTCTTATGTTTTTTCTAAAGTATTCAACAAATTTATCATTTATACTAACAATAACACCTACTGACTTGAATAAGTCAACAATCTTTTTATTTCTATTTTTTAAGTTTGTGGTATCCCCATCCTCAGTTTTTTCAGTCATTTCTGGGGTGTCAACTGATATTGTTTGTCCTTGTTCGGTGAGTCCTATATAGTTTGCATCCTTAGTAGTAAACTTAGTATTTTTAGGTATAACACCTGTTGGTGTTTTTACGTCGTTAGAGAAGGAGTATGTGAGTGTGAATGGACCAGTTTTGTAATGATAGTCTAATACTACTTCATTCACAATTCCTTGACTTATTGGTGTGGTTCCGATTGCATTTCTTAGAGCTCCAAGTGCTGCATCAGCACCAACATATCCTTGTGAAAAATCTTCAACTCCTTGGTTAAAACCTGTTGCACCAACTTCACTATCAACATTAACACCGGTTACTGTACTAGTTATTGGGTTTTTGTCAACACCGACCTGTGTCTGTTCAGTTAAGTAATGAGGTTTTACACCCATTAATTCTTTCATTCTATTATATTGTCTCGTGGTGTTATCCAAAATCTTTTTATTATAAATATCTTATATAAAAAAAGAAGAGGAGTTATCTCCTCTTCGCTTTAGCATTAGCCGTTGTTTGGGCCTTATTTTTGTCTTCGATCTCTTTTTGTAAGAAAGTCATATAAGCCCTCCTTTCAAATATCGGCATCTTCATCACATCATCTCTAGTAAATCCAGCATGGTGGACTAGTAAATAAATTTCTTGAAATAACGACGGTTTATAACTCGACGTTAGGCCAAAAAAATCTGACTGTGATGGGAACGATACTGCGAAACCCGGCACCCGAAGGAGCCTCCACGTCTACCCTCAGATCTATACCCGGTTCAATATCGTCCATATATTTTCTCAATTCTAACGAATCTCCGGCTGGTAGGTACTGAACAAACTGCTCGATGTACCCCTTATTGGTTTCTCCATCTACTTCCATAATTTGTGTTGTTAATCTAGAGGTTAGTAATTTAGAAACATCATTTTTTAGAATCTTTTGTCTTCTTTCCTCACCTTTAACTAAATCTTCTTCATCTTTAGCGGTTAACATTCTAAATTTAATAATTTTTTTACTGCGTTTTAACTCAAATGAAAAATACCCCTTTTCATCTGGATCAGCCCCTATCTCTTTAATCTTTAACGTATTTAAGTCAATCTCTGTTTCGAACTCTTCTCCAGTAGTAGGGTCTGTTAATTTTACCGGATACATTTCACCATAAGCTGTGGCTCTTAAAAATACCATAATAGCATTTCTATCACCAACTAAAAGATCCTTAGCGTTCATTCCTTTTTGTTTTATTTTTCTATCCATAAGTACGTCCAATACTTTACCCGACTGTAGAAGGTTTGGAGAGGTTAAGATGTTTTCATCTTCTGCGGTCATGTATTCAACTTTAATAGTTTCACCACAATCTTTATAGAGTAGTCCCTTAGATGGTAATTCAATTACATCAAAGGGTACGCTAAATTTTACTTCTTTTTCTGACATTTTTTTTATTTTTTTTTATGTAAAATTATAATTTTTGATTAAAGGATACGAATTAATAGCAGTATGTAAACAATTAAAGGACCTAATCGGTCCTTTAATTTATCATAATAGTATGTAGAGTTTGGTTAGTACTTGAGTATTGCTCTATCAAATCTTAGTGTTGCTGAAACATCTGCTAAATCATCCCCACTGTAATCTAAATCACCAAAGTTAACGTTAGTTAAAAAAGTACCTCTTAGTTCCCAATTTTCTACAATAGCCCCAGTAGGGTCTAACATAAATAAATCCACTTTCTTTTTATAACCAGCCGCGTAACCCATTCTTCCTGTTACCGATTCTGCGTGTAATCTCACCCACTCCATTAAAGCTTGTGAAGAAGACGGTGCGATAGGATCTCTAAAGGTCACATCGATTGTCTCCCACTGGAATTGTCCAGCTACATAAGTTTTCGTGTTAAGAAAAGGAATTTCCACTTCATTTATTGTTATTGATGGTCTAGAAGCACTAGACACAATCCATTCCGCGATCCCTAAATCCGAAGGAAATTTTAATATAAACCGATTCTTTCTTTTTGGTTCGTAAGGAACCGGCATTTTCATTAATAAGTCTGCCATTTTTTTTCTTTTTTTTAATTTGTATCGTTATTTAATACATCTATAAATATAACCCTAAATAAAATTATCTATGTCGAATGTACTATTAGTTTATTTTTACCTTTTTCAGAGGTATCGTAAATGTAGAATTTAATTTCTGGATACCTTTTCGATATCTCTTCTTTTACTTTTTTTATCATGTGTTTCACGTTATCAGTGTCGTCATCACTAAATCCCACACTCATTTGGTTGTATTCGTCTTTGTCCATTTTTTCAAATGAGAGAATAACTTTCTTAACGAAGTCATCCAAAGCATTACCCTTTTCTTTTTTAATGTCCGCGTATCTATTATTAAAAGACACAGGGTAATAGTAGTTTGACTCTATATATTTTTTAATAATTTCATCTTGTGTACCAGTAAAGTCGTAATTGTCACTAATATTTTCAACCATTTCTTCTTTTTCCTCGTCACTAAAATGATTTTCTATAATTATACTCACACCTTCCTTTAACGTGTCTGGTGATTGCGGTCTAGCTGTTATGATGGACATTGGTTTTGCTTTTATTAATGCTTCCTTAAAATCGTTAAAAGAAGGGGCAAAATCTTGATTCTCTAAACTCTCTTCTACATTTCTTATGAACTCTCTATCGTCATTAAATTCAGTAAAAGCGTTCTTAATATCATTATCCGGGTACCTGTATTCTGGTGAGTTTTTAAGTTCTGCGTATTCTGAAGTGGTTAATTTTACTTTACTCCACTCATCACCATCCATTTTATCCATATGAATCATAGTTGGCATATGAAGAATATTATCATCCCAATCGAAACTATAAGCTCTCATCGTTATTTCATATAACAGTCTTCTTTTCATATTACTGAGTTATGTCATTGAATGACACTGAAGAAGGTGTGATATTAAACTCCACCTCAATAAATTCTAGTGTCTTGGTTGGTTTAACAAATATTTTACCAGTCATCGAGTTTGTATCTAATTCACTAACATCACTATTAAGTTGTACTTTGAATTCTATTAATCCTCTATCCCTCCTAACATCTTCCAGTATCGGATTTATTAGTGATAGGAATTGTTGTCTAACAATGTCATCATTTTGTTCAAATAATAGTTGTACGGCAATGTTAGTAACCTTCTTTTTAAGATAAATCATTAACCTTCTTACATTAATCCTATCTAAAGCAGAGATAGTATTTTGAAGTGTTTTTTGTCCCCATATTACAACACCAACCCCATTAAAAGTAGCAATAGGATTAATCCTAGCTTCATATAAATCGTCTCTATTTTGTTGTGTTAATTTAGTTTGTGCTTTATCAATTGTACTTAACATCCCTCTAGTTTGTCCCGCCGGTGCAAACCATGGAAAAGATATATTATCTGTTAAAGCCATTGATCTTAGAACCTCCCCTGTTGGTGGTAGGTATAGTCTTATATTATTTTCAGTATCTTTATATCTAACCCATGGCCAATATGTAGCAACATAACTACTAGCTAAGGCTGAATTACTAAAGTTATCAACCGCTGAGTCTGTTGTCTGATTTGTCGGGTTTGCCGAGTTTACCACGTAAAGAGAGTCCGCCCTATCGTTTTCTATCATCTCAATCGCCCTATTAACCAATGTTAAGTTATTAGTATAATCTATACCTGGTGTACCAAAAAGACTAATGTTTATATCTTCTGGGTTTGAATATTTTCTAATACCATCATAGAAAGGATAATAATCCGTTACTAAACATGATGACGTAATTGTATTATTATACCAAAAAGTTGCATAATTAGTTTGGTTTAATATGTATGTGTCTCCATTAGTTCTACTTTTTCGATATCTATCCCAACCATCGTTACCACCATAAGGGATAACGGTAAATTTAAGATAATTACTATCATTATAATAATTTTGAGTTTGTAAAGAAGTGTTACCACTCGCGTTGAAGTTGTACGCACCAACATTATATTGGTATGTGTCAGTTACTGTCATTGCCGACACCCTATTATCAAAATGGAATCCTAGTGTCTTACCCGTCCAAATAGACCCTGGGTTACCACCACCCGACCCACATAGATACGGTACTGTTGGGTTTGTTCCGTTAAGACCTTTATAAATAAAGAATGATTTGTCAAATCCTTTTTTACTTGACCACCCTAAATAAGTTCTTTGTATGTTATCAGTTAGGGTATCGTAAACTAAATTGTAGAATGGTTTTGGAGCCGCACTGTCTGGCCAACCTGAAACCACCCCACTATTAAATGTATTATTATTCAATTCAGAAGCCGCTGGTGGGTTTTGGTATACTTCATCAGAGAAGGTCGCTCCACTATAATTTCTTATTGGGTATCCTTGAAAACCTGCTGGTAAAGCATTTATTGGTGCATCCTCATCAAAACTAAGCATTATATAACGACTTCTTAAAGGGTAATCCCCATTTTCAGTACCTATTTTAATACCTACATAGTTTTGACTACCTGGGTTAAGTGTACAGTTCTGGTAACTTTCATATATGATTTGATTTGAATCAGTGTCGTTTATATCTCTAACAACTAATGTAAAAGTTTTAGTATTTTTATTAATATTTTGTATGGATATTTTAACCATATCGTTAGCGTTATTACCATCTGGGATAAGAATCACTTTGAATAGTTTGAATATTTTATTACCTCTGATTTCTGACATTATAAAAGGTGTTTCTGGTCCTTTTGGTGCCGCTAGTGGTTGCCAATCTTCACTATAATTATCGTATGCTGGTTCTTGACCTATTGATATTTGACTAAATGTAACGGCCGAAGTTGCTAGATTGTTCAAACTATTAGCGTAGATTTCTTCAACCCAGATATTATTAGTTTTATCAAAAGGGTCTGTACCAAATACTTTTGTTATGTAATTCTGTGATGTTGGGTCAAGATTTGTTTGATTACTGAATTGAGCACCTGGTCCTGTAAATCCGGAAATATAAAAATTTTGTTTATAGTTTGTTGTGTTTATAGTCCTAAATTCTCTAGTTGTACAATTTGGAGATAATGGGGCCGATGCCAATTGTGGACAAGGTCCCGCACCGTCACCAAATGAAGGTGATTGTTGTGTGGTAACACCCGCAGAACCACCTGTACTATCTCCAACATTTCTTGAAAATGTATTTAGTTCATAATTACCTCTACTCCTTAGTTTAGCAACTACCATATCTTGTGTTGCTGCCGTCCAGGTAAACACAGTACCTGATGTTTGTGCCGTCCACCCTTGAGTACCACCTGAATGAGCACCTATAGAATTACCATACCTCCAATTTAATTGGTATGTATATCCTGTACAAGGATACCCTAATGGGTTCATAACTCTAGCTCCGGTTCCAGCATTAAATGTGTTTGAAGGGGTTATGTTAGAAAAGTTTGTCCCATTATCCTGTCTTGAGATTGCTGGGTTCCATCTAATTGTGTTGTATGTTGTTCCATTTATTTGTTCTGCAACTCTAGTGGTTTCAAAACCTGTATTATTAACCACTGGGTTTGTACCACCAGCTGAAGAGTTGGTTGAAATGACAAGTGTTTCACCACTTAATAAACATAGTGGATAAGCTGTTGTTGTTAGTTCTGAAGCCCAAGGTAGTCCGTTTTGCGCGAAAGGATTAGCACCAGTACTACCTGTTACTACTAATTTTCCAGCCCCTCCTTTAGTTGTTGATGAAAATACTACCGCCAATTCTATTGCTGATTGGAAATTTGCGCCAAAACTACTACCACCACCAGCATTAACATATTGTGTACCATTTATCGCTGAACCCCCATCTCCATCTGCATTATAACCCCAAGTTCCTCCACTATATAAACCTGGTTGTCCAGTTGAAGGTGCCACATATATTGAGGGTGTTGTAGACGTCGTTACTTGTCCTACTGAATTTAATCCCGGAATACCGTAAGCCCCTAAATCGTTATAACTAACTTCATTATATGTTCCGTTAGTAGTCCCACCAAATGAACGATAAACATTATCGTAGTTTGGTACATAACTTAAAGTTATATTCCAAGCTGTACCAGCATCATATCCAGAATAACCTAAAACTCTAGTCGCATAATATGAATTTGATTCACTTAGGAAAGTTTTGGCAACATACGATTGTTCGTATTGTGGTATGTTTGTACCTGGAAAAGTAGTTTTATTTAACCCACCAAAGTAAGTTTTATATGTATCATAACTTGTTACGAATACTGGTTCAAAAGCTGGTCCCTGGGTTGTTTCTCCAACAGTACCCAAGGTAGTTGCCCCTATACTTGCGTTATTCGCCGTTAATTCTCTTTCGGAAGTGTAAACACCAGGCGATAATGGAACTTGATTTGCCATCTATTTCAAAAATTTTATCTACTTGTTATATGTCATCAAAACTAGTCGCTGTTGGTGTAACGTTGAACTGGATTTCAATAAATTCTAAAGATCTGGTTGGTTTAAGGTATATTTTACCAGTCAATTTATTTTGATCTATTTCTTCTGGGTCACTTGACACAACCACTCTAAAGTCTGTTAGACCTCTATCTCTCCTAATGTCTTCTAGTATTGGATTAACTAAACTTAGGAATTCCTGTCTTACCACTTCATCGTTTTGTTCAAAAACTAATCTAACAGCCACTGCTGAAATTAATTTCCTAGCCCTTAGTAATAATCTCCTTACATTAATCCTATCTAAAGCGGAAAGTGTAGATTGTAACGTTTTATTACCCCAGATAACTGGTCCGGTCGCTGTAAAAGTAGCAATTGGATTAATCCTAGCTTCGTATAAATCATCTCTATTATCTTGTGTAAGTTTAGTTCTAACTCTAGTCGCTTTAACAATACCTCTATTATAACCCGCAGTTGCGAACCATGGAAAAGATACATTATCAGTTAATGCCATGTTTCTTAATACCTCAGCAGTTGATGGTATGTAGATTCTAACATTGTTTTCTGTATCATTGTATTGTATCCATGGCCAATAAGTTGCTGTGTAATTACTATCTAACAACGCATCATCTAAAGCGTCTACTGCAGTTGCTGTAGTTTGGTCTTTATAATTTTCAGCTGTAACAATATAAAGTGAATCTGCTCTTTCATCTTCAATCATTTCAATTGTTTCATTAACTAATGTAAGGTTGTTTGTGTAGTCAATACCTGGAGAAGCAAATAAGTTAATATCAACGTTTTCAGGATTAGCAAATTTTTCTATGTTTGTGTTATATGAATACCAATCAGTATTTTTGTTGAATTGGTAAGACCCTGACGCAGCTACCGTTGTTGTACCAGAACCATATCCTGGTGTGTAACTTGTACTATTTTCTTTATAAACATCAGTATTACTTCTATTAGTTCTACTTGTGTCCCATCCATCGTGTCCTCCAAATGGAGCCACTGTGAATTTTCTATATTGTTTTTTAGAATAAATGTTAAGTGTTGTCCCTACACTTCCATCACACCCTGGACCGTAATATTTACCACCACAGGCTGTACCAGCATATATACTAGTTGTAGTGAAGAATGGGAATGTACCTACTGATCCTGAAAACCATATTTTTTTGTCTCCTATGTTTTCTCCCCCTAAGAAAGTTGATCCTGAAGCTCTTGTATCTAGGTGGAATCCGTATGTATGTCCCGTCCAAGCCGCGGCACATGGTGTACCTGCTACTGTTGCACATCCTTTATAGTCAAATATATCTTGGTCATACCCGATTTTACTAGATATACCTAAAAAAGTTTTTCTTATATTATCTGTTACTGTATCATAATCAATGTTATAAGTTAAGTACGGTTCGACTCTAGTATGTGTTGATTGCACAGCCCAAATACCACCACCTGTTCTTCCACTTAGATTACCATAATCTGTTTGTGGATACCCACCGTAACCTGATGGTAAACCATCAATTGGTGCGTTTTCGTCAATTTCAACCATTATATATCTAGACCTTAAAGGATAATCTCCATTAAGAGTACCTATTCTTTTTCCAATATAGTTTTGACTAACTGGGTTCATAGATAGGTTTCTATATTGTTCGTATATAACTTGTTTAGCGTCACTATCACTGTATTGTCTAACGGCTAAATCAAAAGTAACATTATCTATATCAATGTTAAGAACACTAAATTTAACAAAGTCATTAGCTGAATCACCGTCGGCTATTGTAATAAGTCTAAATAGTTTTAATATTTCAGTACCTCTAACCTCAGAATATATCCAAGGTGTTGATGGTCCGTTTGGTGTTGCAATTGGTTGGTAAGTATCACTGTAGTTGGACCAAGCACTAGGTAAGTTATAGAAAGACATGTCTTTCAAGGCATCTAAGTAATTGTATGTTGCAGAACCACCCCAAGTTTTACCCATTTGTTGCATTGACTTAGGGTAAAATTGATCTACGTAAAGTTTAGCGTCAGGGTTATTAATATCATAATAAGGGTCAGTACCTAAAACTTTTAGAATATAATTGTTACTATTAGGATTAAAATTAACAACCCATGAATTTATTACCCCAGTACCAGCAATTTCTGTAGCTTCAATTACAAAATCACTAGAACCATCGGTCCATTGTCCATAAACGTAAGGAGCTATAGATGTCGCAAAAGTTGTTTTAGGAGCTCCACCCATTCCTGTTGTTGTTGTACCAGCAGCGTTAAGTGGGTTTGTGTTAGAAGGAGAGTAAGGAGTATATGCCCCTGTTTTGTTCACTCGGATTGCAAAGGTAGGTTGTGAGAAAGTACCTGTTGATGTTGTACTTTTTCTAGCTCTAATTACACAGGCTGTCATTGCTGAAACAGCTTTCATCGATTGTACTTGGTCTAGTCCGTCTACATTACCTCTATTATTATCTAAAGCCGCCCTAACATTAATAACTAAACCTTCTGTAGCGTCATAACCTGTTTGTCCAAGTACACGTGACATGTACATGTTATTTGATTCTTCTAAGTATTGTCTAGCAATATAAGTTGATTCATATTTAGGTACTTTTGTTGCACCTAAAGTAAATACACTTGTATTTTGTCCCCCAAAATAAGTGGTATACGTGTTATAATCCCCAACAAAAATTGGTTGGTAAGCGGGACCTCTTACTGTTTCTCCCGCGACTCCTAAACTTGTGATACCTACACTTGCTGCAACAAAAGAAAGGTCTTTTTCCGATGTATAAACACCTGGTGATACTACTACTTGATTTGTACTCATCTCTTAATTTATTTTAATTAAATATTATTCTTGGTTTTACTATAAATACTATGGTTTTTATCAAAGTACGGAGGTTTTTTTGGTGTGGTATGAAAAGAAACATACTTTTTTCATACTTATTTAGGTATGAATAAACCAAAACGTAATAAAAACCTTAAAATAGATACAAAAACACATTCTGTGTTAAAATCTTATTGTGATAAAAATGGTCTTAAGATGTTTGCCTTTGTGGAAAAACTAATAAGGGAAAATTGTTCCACTATTCGTCATAGAAAAAACGACGACCTTTATAATGATTAAATAACGTTTATGTAACCTCTTACAGTCATTGAAGAATCAATAGATTCGTCTACTACAGTTAAGTAAGACCTAAGTATGTGTCCAGGTAAAACTTGTATTGGGAAATTAAAATATATAAAACTAACACCATCGTTAATCGATACTTGGGTTAGTGGTGATATAAATGTACAGTCGTCACTTATAATTGCACAATCTCTAGCGTTAGATAAACTAAATTCAGTAAATAACACACTTTGATCGATAATTACTTCACTAGTTAACTTGTTCAGACCTGGTGTTGCTAAAGAACCCGGTTCCCAAATCATTTCGGAACTATATTCTACTAATTCTGGTTCTGGATTAAGTCCATCTGTTTGACTTCTACTAGGACTTATATTTGGTTCGGTTTCAAATAATGTCATTACCCTTTTTATTGCCGGGGTAACCTCATAATCATCTTCGTCCATAATATAACCTTGTAATTGCATTTCAAAGTTTTGCACATAGAATCTTTTTTGTTCGAATTGGTCGATTGTACTTTCATCTCCTATACTTTCTAACACCACCGGAAAAAAATGACCATTACATTTAATATATTTTTGTCTAGATTGGAAAGCCTGCATTATTATTTTATTAAATTTATTTATCTCTCTCATTCGATAAGAGAAGAATCTTACTTGATATGTTAGGTTAACTGCAATTGGTTGAGGTATTCGATAAATGTCGTATCCCATTGTATCCCCATCGTAGTTAGGTACCTTCATATAATCAAATCTTTGTTTTTGAGGTATTGTGTATTGTGTTACTGGATTTGTACCAAATTGTATATCTGGATTTCTAACTATTGTTACGAAAGGCATTTGTACATTTCTATCTTTATCTGTAAACTTCCAAGTTCTCGCAAATTCCGCCCATCTCTGCATAGTTAAAAAGAAAACTGGAACCTCCTTACCTTCTACAGAAATAACCAAATCCTCCTCAATTAACTTTATGAAGTCTCTATCCATATCTTCATATAACACACCTTTAGGTACGAACGTACCACTCGCATTCATACCTTCTTGCCATAACTGCTCCCTCCTTTCGTGATTCCTAGCGACTGGTTTAATATTAATATTTTTCAAAAAGTTCTTAGGTACTCCCATTTTATATTCCTTCAAATTCGTTAGGGTCAACCGTTGTACATTCAACTGTCCTAGTCGCCCCTTTATATCCAAACACAGTATGTTCATTATCGGAAAATATTTTACCATCATTTACAACTGTCCAAAACTTCATACTGTCTTCTTTATCTCGATAACCAATATAATCACCGTATTTTATTTCACATAGTTTTTCATCTAATTGTTTTTGATAAACATTAAACGTCATATTACCATAATCTCGATATCTTAAAGTCCCGTTAGAGTTATAGGTTTGGTTTTCCGCAGGGGCTATTTCTAAATTAACCTGTATTTCCACCGGTGGAAAATATCTTATATCTTGTGAACGTACTTCTTTATAAACATCATCACTGTCGGTTCTTTCAATATCAACACTATAAAGTATTATTGTCATATTAAGATCCCCCTCCATATACTCACGCCCAAAACCAATCTCTAAATCAAAATCAATATCGTCAAAGAATTTGGTCAGTCTTGTGATTGGTACTTTGTTAGGTCTATTATTTTCCATATACTATAAATACGCTTGACTTAGTTATAATTAATAATTAGCATTAAGCGCGCTACTAATAACTAATAACAACTACTAATAACTAATAACAACTACTAATAACTAATAATTATTATTTAATTGATCAATATATTAATATATAATGCATGCTTGATCCAAATCGTATAAAAGATTATATTTCCTTAGTTAGAACCTATAATGGTGAAAACGACTATATGCTTAGTCTAAAATCACGAGTAAATAATTCTGGTTCGTTCAACCCTACCCCTAAACAGATTGAATACATTCAAAAGAACTATCGTAAAAAACCTATGGTTGTGGAAAAAGAAATCTCGGTTTCGAGTTATTTTGCAACTAAATTACAAGAACAACACAGACTAGTCTTCTTACCTAAAAAATTTACCATAGTTAAAATTCTAGCAAATGGGGAGGATACACTACACGTTATGGTAAAATTTACCGAAAAACAAACACACCCAACAATGTTGTGGATACCCAAGAAGTTTATTATTAAAGAAAAAATAAAAAATAAAATTAATAATATAGACTTTAGTAAATTCTCGAACAGACCACCAATGGTACACCAAAAAGAAGCGGTTAAAAAATTATTAGAGTATGATAGGTTTATTCTATCAGATGATATGGGTTTAGGTAAAACCACCTCAGCAGTTTTAGCCGCCATGATTAGTAATTCTAAAAAAATATTAATTATTTGTCCGTCCTCTCTTAAATTAAATTGGAAAAAAGAAATCGAACATTATGATTCTGGTGTTGGAATAGTTTCTGGGAAAAAATGGGTTGACGACGAAAAATGGACCATAATAAATTATGACATCTTAAAGAATTTCCACTCATTACCCACTAAAAATAAAACTATATCCAAAAGGGAAAATAGTACTATCTTGGACACTAGATTTGATTTGGTTATCATTGACGAAGCTCATGGTATAAAAAACACCTCATCTAAAAGAACAAAATTAGTAATGGATTTTGTTAAAGACATAAAAAGAGTATGGTTACTTACCGGTACTCCTGTTGCTAATAGACCTATAGATTTTTATAATTTATTAAGAGTTTGTCGTTCCTATGTTTCCCAAGACTGGATACATTTTGTTAAGAGATATTGTGAAGGAAAACAATTTAGGGGTCAAGGTGGTAGATTAGTTTGGGACACAAAAGGAGCCTCTAACCTACAGGAATTACATCAGTACACAAAAGATTCAATATTAAGAAGGAAAAAAGAAGACATTCTAGATTTACCCCCCAAAATAGTTTCACCAGTATATCACCAACTACAAAACGCTACTGGGTACCAAGAGATTATGGGTGAATACAAGTCTTGGACTTTGAAACATGGTCACGCTAGTTTAGCGGAACACATGACTAAATTAGTCACACTTAGAAAATTTCTAGCATTGGAAAAAACAAACACCACGATAGAGTTCACTAAAGATTTAGTTGACCAAGATAAAAAAGTAATTATTTTTACTAATTTTAACGATGAACAACAAAAACTAGTTGATGCATTTCCTGGTAAATGTGTTAGACATAACGGTTCTATGAATTTAGAACAAAAAGAAGAGAGTGTTGAACGGTTTCAGAACGACCCAAAAATTAAGGTGTTTATTGGGAATATCATTTCTGCTGGTGTTGGTATAACTTTAACTAGTGGTGAGGTTGTTATAATGAATAGTCTAGATTGGGTCCCGAAATCACATTCACAAGCCGAAGACAGAGCTTATAGAATTGGTCAAGATAAAAAAGTTAATGTGTATTACCCTATTTTTGATAAGACCATTGAGGAGATTATATATAAGTCGTTGAAGTCAAAACAAAAAAATATTGACACAATCATGGGTGAATATTCTGAAGATGTTATTATTGACAGTATTATTGACGAATTAGGTTTTCTCTAGATCGCGATTACTGGTAGACCAGATACCACTCCCGTCGCCGCAGCGTCTCCTGAACCCCTTCCTACGATTGACCACCCAGCACCATCCCATAATATGGTTAAGGTTTGACCAACAACTGAAAAGGAAGCCGTTACCCAAACTCCCGCGGTTGCAGTTGGTGTTAACGTACCCGCCGGTGTATTAATAGCGGTTTTTATTGAGAGGTGTTTTATAGTCCCAGCTGTTACTCCATTCGCTAATGTGTAAGCCTTCGTACCGTCGATCGTGATAAAGGTTGTTGGTATCGTTGGGGATAGAGCTCCAGTTGCAACTGTTTCAGAACCTAGTACCACAGCACCGTGTAAAAACACTTGACTGGTTCCAGTAGTACTATTTTCACCTAGTCTTATATTTAGTTCATCATCCACAGATAGACCGACCTTTCCGATACCTTGATTAGTTACGGAACTGGTTACTGTAAATGCTTTTGTTGCATTGGTGGTACCACTACCTATTATCATTACTGTTGCTGGTTGGTGATACCCACTATTTTCAACACCATTCCAACTACTAGATTTATGACTAAAAACACTTTGTTGAGCAAAAACTCCAAACTGACCATTTTGACCATCGTCGTTCAAATTAATCTTTAACCTATTAACCATATAAGTCACGGTACTATCAGCCGGGTCGGGCATATTTATTTGCCAAGTTTTCGTTACTGGACTATACCGAGTATATGGACTATTTGTTCCCCCACTCATGTATAAATAAGAATAATAAGGGTATCCTTCATACGCTACACTATTAGGGTATATTGACCCTAGGGTTAAACCCCCCAAGATAGTTGTGTTACCTGAAAACTCAGCGTTCGTCCCCTGGTGTTGTGTTAATTGTCTAGAATAATTTACTAATGTTGTAAAACCCATATTAATTTATATTACGTACAAACCCAAAGGTATGTAACTAAGTGATTTATTTAACGCTTCTCCTGTTGTTGATTTTGCGTTTAATTGACCTTCATTACTAATACTAGTTAATCTTTCTCCTAACTCCTCAATTAATTTTGATTGTTCATCCTTACCTTCTGACAACAAAGATTCATAATCCATAGAGACGTCAGCTCCTGGTACGTTTAACGCTCCAGAAAATTTACCTCTAACTCTACCTAATGTTTCCTTAGCCAAACCTAAAAGATAACGTCTAACCCATATCTTAGATGGTAAATTAAGTGATGAATACTCAATAGCATCTAATGGGACATCAGAAGGTAACTGTATTACGTCCGCATTAGCGTTTAGACAAGCTTCAGAACTAGTGTCATCTGACGCGTTATCTATATCGTAATAACGATACCACACTTTTCCTTGGTACAGACTCATCGCTCCTTTATCGTACCTACCCCCCGGGGTTGGCATTAACCAAAGATATCTTGTGTTATTACCTGAAGAGTCTGTGGGACCCGCAGTTATTTTATATTGTAAATCACCTCGAATCATTCTATTCTTAAGGTTCCTATCTGTTTGTCTTAATAAAACATCAAAAGCTGGCATTACGTAGTAAGAACCCATACCAAACTGAGCTAAACCTCCCTCACCACCAAACCCTCCACCAAAAGCACCACCAATACCAATAAATGGATCAATAACTGATTGGTCTAATGTAGGTGGTGTGAACCATAACACTTCATTGATTTCTCTATTTGCTGGTAATAAATATTGTTGTTGGTTCGCCACTAAATCTACGTAGTCGGTTTTTAACTCCCAAGGACCCCTAGATTGTAAACCCACGGCTTTAGAATAAGCGTATGTGTATTCTATCTCAACACCTAAAGTTTTTTGACTTAACCCAGCAACTACCTGTTCAGAGGTTAAACTCTGATTAAGTAAACTACCCCATTGATTATCAACTAACCAATCATATTGATATTGCACATAGTCTTCTACAGCGATGATTAGTAAAGTATCTAACTGTTCGTCAGTTAATTCCACTTTCCTCACCGGAGCACCTAAACGGTGTCTGGTTTTACGAAATAGTGAGTTCCTTTCTGCTGTACTTATATTAGTTGCATCGTTTGACATATTACTTATCTTTCTATATAAATATTAAGACACCGACAAAACTAACGTATTTTATTTTATGTTGTTTATTTTGTGGTGTTTATTTTTGTTCTGCAGTACTACCCGCGTCACTACTAGATAAACAACCACCTTTTTGTCCCTTACAAGAATTTTCCATTTTGGTATTTATTTTTTAATCGTTTTTGATTTTGTTATTTTTCCGGTGAAGATAGTATCTCCAACTCTAATTTGTAACTGTTCGTCAACCTTTCTTTCAACAATGAGTTCTTCAACCACCTCTCTAATTAGTGATTTTAATTCACTAGTAGAATTACTTTGGGTGGTTTGTGTTTCAATTGACTCACTAACAACTTGTTTTTCCTCTTTTTGATAATTTGGGTTTATCATTTTGATTAGTTCAGGGTCCATATTACTAACATTACCTATTGTCGCTGGGTCTTGAATCTTATCGTTTATCATTGCTTCTACAATTTCTCTAGGCATTCTTGTAGTTTTAGCGTTTTTAAGAGTTCTTCTGATAGCTTGTGTTGGGTCTGAACTAACTTGTGGTGTTTTACCTGGAGGTAAACTAGTTAACATTTGTGAAGAGTCTACCATGTTACCTGGTAATGGTGGGTTAGAACTCTCAGTAACTGATGACCGACTATGATCACCCCCATTCCCACTTTTTCCAAAGGTTCTATCTACTTTATCTAATAAAGATTTTGATTTTCCTAGTACTGCTGCTAGTTGTGATATGTCTACTGGTGTCTCTGCCATAATTAAAATTTTGCTTGTGTATATATTCTTGTCATGTCTCTATCCCCATTAGGGTTATAAAGAGGTTTTGGTTCTTCAAATATATCACCACTATTAACAAAGTCAACCATCCTATCAACTCTAAAGAGTCTCCAACCCGGCATATTTTCAGGGGTGTCACTCTTCCCACCTAGTTGGTAAGCTCTAATTACAGGGTTTTCTCTCTTGGACAAACCATAAACATAAGGTTCTATTTCTCGATACCCTGGGTTATTAATAGTGTCTCCTTCATAATATATTGTACATACATTACGATTATTTATTGCGCTAATAATTTGATTCCTACTTACCGCCTCTAAAATTATATCTTTATATAAAGAAGTTAATTTCATTTTTTAAGTGTTAAGCCTCTGATTGAAATGGGTATGGGTTCAAGTTCGGCCCATTATAAGGAGTGGTAGGTGACATCCCATTAGTACTTTCATTCATAGAGATAGCTTCTGTACGTTTTTCAACATCAATAGAACTACCAACCTCAGCCTCCGCAGGTGCTGCGTAACCATTAACCAAACCTCCGGCGTATGAAGGGTTACCCTTTCCTTTAGCGTCTCCATCACTTAAAGCGTTCTCATGAGATTCACTATAAGCAACAGTTTCGTTATATCCAAATTTACTTTGGTTAAGTGCAAAAGCTTCTAATCTTTTGTTATTTGCTATTTCGTCTAATGTTTGCATAATAATTAATTTTTTAGTATTTTATTTATTGTATTTATCATTTCTTTATACACTGTCTTATTAGTAAATATTTGTCTAGCCGTATTTTGAGGTCTAGCCACATTTACTTTAGTGACATTTTTATTTTCTTTGTCCTTTGTGTGGGTTTTCTTAAACTGATTTTTCATCCCAGAGTCAGATTTTACCGTTTTCTGTCTATTAATATCTCCTCTTGATTGTTTAAGAGTGTTATTAACCCAGGTTTTCATTTTCTCACCTCCATTAATAAGGTATTCGGGAGTGTTTTTACCCCCACTAAACCCATCAAAAAAGTTTTTCACTCTTTTTAACATGGAGTAGGTCATAGTCTTATCACCTACGATATTTTGTGCTCTTTTATACCCCTTTAGGGACTTGTTATTTTTATTTCGACTAATCTCATTATTAATTCCACTAACTACGTCATTAGGTACCGTATAGTTGTTACCATATAAATCCTTATTCGCCATTAATAATACTCGTTAATTTTTCTTTAGTTTGTGCATCGACCTCATTAAAGTTTATATCCTTTATTAAATCATATAAGATGATAATTCGTTCATTATTTTCTCTTTCCCCCCATAATTCCTTAATTAACATAACCCATTTTACTAATATCGGGTCGTCATTAGAATAATCCTCTAACGTCCTAATGTTACTATCCTTTATGTTCGTTTCAATGTCACCCCCAATACGTGTAGAAATTATATCATCTAACATTTCCTTCATTAAAACTTCAGATTCATCCTTAGTGAAATAATCTTCAAACTCCGACTCCTTGTTATTCTTTTTAAGTATTTGGAAAAATTTATCTGGGTGGTTTTGTAGTTTATCGGCAATTTTAGAGTGTTTTTTATCCTTATCGTCTTCCCCCCAGAACCGTCTATACCCATAAAAATTAGAAGCACCTTGTCTGGTCATCTTCTCAAAACCATCGGAGGTCTTATCACTACCAAAGTCATGACTAATCGTGTAATCTCCAGAAATAATACTCCCAGTAGAATCGATTAACTCCATTAAATCTTTTTTATTCATCTTACTAATGTTTTTATATAAATATCAACATAGATTAAAACGATGGGTATTTTAACTTTAATTCTTTTTTAAGTCTAGGATAGACATTAAACTTTCTTTAGGACTACTGTTTATATCCCCCCAGAAAACAACTTCTCTTTCATCCATTTTCATCAAATCCTCGATAGTATCTTGGTCTTTTTCCGTAAAAGGTATTCCAGAAACCAAACTCATTTGATTCTTAGTGTAGTATTCTCTAGACTCTAAATCCCCTTTTTTATCTACAGATTTTAATACATTATCTCTTATTTCAGGACTAAAGGCAACTAGTAGGGGTTTAACCCTTTTATTAAAATTAGAAACATATCTAGCTTTATTGTAGTCCCCACATATATCTGGATTCCTCTCCATTTCATTTTTATCTAACATGTAACAATTGAAGGTTAGTACTCCTTTTTTCTTTTGTATATCTCCGTGTGAGGCCCTAGAACCATTATTAACATAAAATATTGTATCTCCAAGACTAACCCTAACGTCGTTTTTTATAACCAATTCCATATGAGCTTGTGAAGGTAATGGATTACCAGCTTTATTATTACCTCTGTTAGTGTAAGACTTTGTTGTTCTTTTTATTCTAGATTTAGATGCTATTTTTTTAAGTGGAATTTTACAATCGTAAATATTTTGTAGGTGTTCATAATAATATTCTATAAATTCAGGTCCCCTACCATTTAATAACATCTCTAAACCCAAATCAATAAATTCTTTAACATAATCAGGGAGGGCTTTAGATTTAATAGTGTTACCAACAATATCAACCTTTCCTTCTTCGGTTAAATCAGCATAATTTTTACGAGAGACATTTATCGATGACTTCCAAAATCCGTCAATGTCTAATCCCATAACACCCCTCATGTATGTGTCGTTAAATTCGGCAACTACAGCGGCGGTTGCTGTGTATTCCTTCCCCTCTTCTACAAAGTGATGAATACCTTTACCAGTGTAGGTGTATTTTTCTGTGGATTCTGGGACACTAAAATTACAACCGTCAGTGTCTAGTACTATTGGTATGAATCCCCTATTCTCAAAGAACCTAACCATTAATCTGAGGTACATCCTCGCAGTACAAGTAACTTCTTCTCCTTTCATAACATCCCCCCAGTTAAAAACTTGTGGAGCGGTTAGTGAACCATACATAGAGTTATTTATGATTTTAATTGGTAGTTGTTTCGCTTTGTAGAATGAAGCCATTTTTTTATCTCCTTTTGCCGCACATTCATTCGCCTTATATTTGTATACGTTTCTGGTGTCGTATAAATATTGCAACATTGCATGCATCGCACCTGATACATCACATTCTGGATAAACACCATGTGTTATCATTATTGAAGGGTATAGGGACGCATAATCTAACTTAACAATGTCTTTTGAATACCCCACTTTAAGTATTCTAGATAGACCCCCTGTAAAACTTCTTTTTTCTCCTTTTTCCGGTACCGCTAATCCATTTTCATAGGACCACGATAACATTAGTAATTTCCATATTGATGCGGTCCCCATAGTAGAAACTCTCTCATATACAGTTGGTAATATCTTTGCCATTAAAAATGATGATTGGTTAAAACTGTTATCCACTTCAAGAGTTTCCCAAATGTCATCTAGTAAGTATTTCTCAACAATGTCTTTACCTGATATCTCTTCCCAACCTTCCGGCATTTCTGTGTCCGAAGACTCAACCCATTCACCAGTTTTTATATTAATCCAGTAAGGGTTTTCGTTAAACCTTAATTTAGCAATCTTATCATGGTCAACATACACCCTATTATCTTTAGCGATTCTTTGTTGTTTACAAATGTATTTTAGTCCAGCCGATTTTATATTAGAATTAATCGCCATTGCTCTTCTTACTGAATGTATAACATCTATTATATTATAACCCCACATACTTGTTTGTTCAAAACGTTCTACCTCATTGGCTAACTTCAACATACTTTCACGTCTTCTAAATTTGGATTTCTTTTTGGGGTCTAGTGTTTTAGCGATATTTTTTATATCTAAACCTAATATGTCACATCTTGAAACTATCCAGTACCAGTCAAAATTTTCTGAATTGTACCCTCCGATTATCGACGGTCTAACATAATCAATAACCTTAAAGAAATTAATTATCATTTCTTTTTCCTCTTCTTCATCATTGGCCTCTAAAACAACTTCAAAACCCCTATTATCCTTAACCCCTATTGAGAACATTCTACCATCTGTTGGTTCTAATGAAGTTGTTTCGATATCAAAAACCATTCTGTGTACGTCGTCATAGTTAGTGAATCCCTTAAATAACCTTTTTCCTGACGATATCATGTATTGTTCAACAGGAGATATTAACTCAAAATACTCTCTATTTTTATAAGGTTGTATTCCACCATCACCAAAAAACTTAAGTAGTGTGTAGAATCCCTGACTTGTAGAGACCAAATACTTGTACCCTTTCTCTAATCTTTCATCTCCTGCGGTGTTTAATTTTTTAATTTTAACACCAAACTGCTTCATCGCGGCTTTTATTCTTTTTCTATCTCTACCATAAAAATTAACAACTTCAGATGTGAAAACATCTTCTGTACACCATAAGAATGGTTTTAATTTTTTTCTTGTTGTAAACTTTCCTTTAATAGGGTCGTCAATAATTAAATGAATATAATTATTAGCGGGTTCGTACTCAAGAGCGGTAATGTATTGTTGAGGGTCTTTCCCCTCTAAGAACGCAGAAATGGTTTCCTGGTCAATGTGGGGAATCTTATCGTGTTTTATTGACATATTATATCTTGTTAAATTTTACAACAAAGATAATAAAAAATTTTGTAAATAGGAACTAATTCAGGAACGTTTTTTACTATTCATTTGTCTTATATTTCGTGCAAATATATTAAATATGTATTAAATATGATACAATTTGTAGTATTTTCTATTAAAAGCACCAGATATATTACGACAAATATACAAAAAAATTTGTAAAAGAAAAACTAAACTATGAACAATCTGTAACTACATTTGGGTAACAATTACTATTCCCAGTAAATTGGGCTATCTGGTATCCATTCTCCCCCGGTCCATTAGGTCCAAAAATCACATACCAACCTACAGGGAGTTCAGTTGCCGCAATACAAGCCCCGGTTGTGGTTGTTATTACAGATTTAATTGTTAATGACCCTGGTGGAACATTTGAATATTTAACACCTCCAGCTGGTTCCCTGTCAAGCACTCCTAAACATGCGTCGGCTTTAGTTGGTAGGGGATTGTCGGAAAGAATGGGTTGGTGTGTACAACTGATACCTTGAGTTTGTCCAATAAATTGGTCAGTAGCGTTTCTACTTATACCATTAATTGTAACTAAATTACAAATGTTTATACCATTTATTACGTTAAATCCCATATTAAGTTACTACTATAAATGTTGATTCTGGATTGAAGTAAATTACGTTAGTTGTTGTTGTCATGTACCCAACAACTCTTACATAATCCCCACTACTCATACTACCAGTACTTTCTGTTATTTTACCAACAACAGTTGATGCATATAGTTGACCTCCATTGGCCCATGTCCCTACGTCGTCCGCTGTATTAATTTTATAAAATCCTTTAATTAGTATACCGTCACTTGGGGCGGCCCCTAAAGCCATACCAACTAAGTTTCCTTGTAGTGTTGTGTTATCAGCGTCTGCCCTAACCCAGTTAGAGGCTCCCCTTAATTGTACTAAATTACCTGCCGCATATCCAGTACCAGCACTACCAAATGTTATTACTTCACCACCTCCTGTATCATTCGACAATCCTGTTGGGTCATGATGTACATCTA
>Ga0115003_10000151_pt1 | contig 55725 bp, 43 predicted proteins | sample ArcticOcean_MG_C_7_FD_88736 | JGI IMG/M metagenome (GOLD analysis project Ga0115003, IMG submission 88736) | Marine microbial communities from western Arctic Ocean - ArcticOcean_MG_CB11_88 | ecosystem: Environmental > Aquatic > Marine > Oceanic | place: Arctic Ocean: Canada Basin | collected...
TGACTGTGATGACATGCAGGCAATTTGTTTGGTGAGGCGGCAGCTTCGCTCACATGCAGTGTATAAGGTCTTGTTATCACCTCGACATAACCCACATTGTCATCCTGAGCGCAGCCGAAGGACCTCCTGAACCCTGTGGTGTGGCCTGAGTCTCTGCCAGCATGATGAGATCCCTCAACTACGGTCGGGATGACAATGTTGTAGCGAGTCGGGATGACAGTGTTGTAGCAAGTCGGAATGAAGGCTTGGTAGTGAGTCGGGATGAGAGTCTAGTAATGGGTCCGGACGACTGACCTGTGATGATTCATCCTAAATAATATTGTCATCCCGACCGTAGTGGAGGGATCTCCTGCCAATGGTACTAAACTGATAATTCGCCGATATCTAACGAGACGCTAAGCTTAGCAATTCCGACGCATGGGAAAGAGTCTGCTCTGTAACTTTAGCGCCGCCCAACATCCTAGCCAACTCTTCAACGCGCTGCTGTTGATCGAGCGGTGTCATCAGCGACTCGGCACTGACGTTGTCGACAATCTTACTGGCACGGTAATGGTGATGGGCATGAGCCGCCACCTGAGGTTGGTGAGTGACACTAATCACCTGACCCCGTTCGCCGAGCTTTTTCAGTAACTGGCCGACGATGTCCGCGGTACTACCACCAATACCCACATCTACTTCATCAAATACTAGGGTCGGAATATCAGAATGGGCTGCGGCCACAACCTGAATCGCCAGACTGACTCGGGACAGTTCTCCGCCTGATGCAATTTTTGCCAAGGGCTTGTGCGGCTGTCCTGGATTGGTGGCGAGTAAAAACTCAATCTCTTCGAGACCACCGGTGCGGTACTCGCCATCGCTCATGGGCGATAGCTGCACCAGTAGTTCTGCGCCTTCCATAGAGAGGTTCTGCAATTGTTGGTTAATCTCTGCGGACATCGCTTTGGCGCCTTTCTTGCGCTTGGCACTGAGCTTGGTGGCCTTGCTTTCATACTTGCTGGCTAACTCGGCAAGTTGCTGCTGCAGTGTTTCAATACTCTCTCCGCCATCCTTTAGACCCTGTAACTCCTCGTCAAGGGCCACTAGGCAGTCGCAGAGCTGATCGGCGTTAACCCGATGTTTGCGGGCTAACTGGAAGATCAGACCCAGCTGTTCTTCGATCATAATCAGGCGCTGGGGATCGGCTTCAAAACGGTCGATATGATTTTCAATCTCGCGAGTCGCCTCTTCAATTTGAATTAGGCCACTCTGAAATAATTCTTCTGCACTGCTTAAGGCTTCAGGTTTGTGTTTTAGGTTGGCCAAGATAGTCAGGGCTTGATTTAAACCATCGCGCAGATTAAACCCTTCAGTCTGATCACATATACCCAATAAACTGTGACTGTCTTGAAGAATCTGCTCAGCATTGGCAAGAGTTTGCTGTTCAATCTCAAGCTTTGCCAGAGACTCAGGCTCAATATCCACCTGCTTTAATTCATTCACTTGAAAACTCAGCAAATCTTTGCGGGCAATAAGTTCATCAGAGCGCTCCAGCAGTGACGCAAGCCTTTTATCGGCTGCATGCCATGCTCTGAAGTGAGCGCCTACATCGTTCGCCAGTACCGTTGCGTCGCAGTATTCGTCTAAAAGTCTGCGGTGAGTTTCGCGGCGTAACAGCGATTGATGTTCGTGCTGACTGTGAATATCCGTGAGCATCTCACCCAGAGCTTGCAGCTGCTGCATGGTGCAGGGCTGGCCATTGATATAGCCGCGAGAGCGACCCTCTGTGGTATACAGGCGACGCAAAATACATTGCTGATCTTCAGCCCGAAAATCCTGCTGCTCAAGCCAGGCTTGGGCCTGATCAATTTTGGCTATATCAAAGGTGGCGGTGATCTCAGCGCGGTCTTTGCCGTGGCGGATGGTGCCCGTATCCGCGCGATCTCCCAGTGCCATGCCCAACGCATCCAATACCAGTGACTTGCCCGCACCGGTCTCGCCGGTAATCGCAGTGGTGCCGCTGGCGAATTCGATCTCGAGAGATTCGACCAAGGTGTAGTTATTGATATGGATGGATAGCAGCACTTTTTTCAGGCCTATTTTTTACTAGCTGTTTCTCACGGCTAATTTTTGGTAAATAAAAGCGTTGATTGGTTTATACAGAACAGATTGCCGTTACGCAATCGCTTGAAACTGAATAGTTTGTCCCCATATTGAGGAAGAGCCAAAATTAATGGCCAATATAACCAACGATGTGAGGAATTGGTGTGTCGAACGAAACAGAAATGGATCAACCAAATAACCAAGAACCTGTCGACTCAGGCGCTAATGAAGCCGAGCAGACTGGAACTGTAAGCAATGAAGAAATTGAGCAAGAGCTTCTACAGGAAGAGCAGGTCTCTGAGACTGAGCAGCTGCAACAGCAGGTTGCGGAAGCCAATGATCAGGTGTTGAGAGTTCAGGCTGAGATGCAAAATGTCCGTCGCCGGGTGGAGCGTGATGTTGAAAACGCCCATAAATACGCTCTGGACAAATTTTCTGCTGACCTGTTACCGGTAGTGGATAACCTTGAACGGGCTCTGGGCTCTATCTCCGCGGATGACGAGAGCCAAAAAGCTGTAGCCGAAGGTATTGAATTAACCCTCAAGAGCCTTGTGGATGTTTTGATACGTTTCAAAATTGAGCCAATCGATCCGGCCGGCCAGCCTTTTGATGCCAATCTGCATCAAGCGGTATCCATGGTGCCCAACCCTGATCTCGAACCCAATACAGTGATGGATGTGTTCCAAAAAGGTTACACCCTTAACGGACGTCTGATTAGACCGGCCATGGTGATCGTATCTAAGGCGCCTTAATTATAGCTGGCGGGGAACAAAAAATTGTTCAGCCCTTGAATTTGTGCAACTAGCACCCACCTATAAGAACAAGAAAACAAACAATTAATGACCAACCCTGGCAACAGGCTTTACAGAAAAGTAATGGAGAAGTAACTGATGGGCAAAATTATCGGAATCGACCTCGGAACGACCAACTCTTGTGTTGCAGTCCTTGAAGGCGATAAACCCAAAGTAATAGAAAATTCAGAAGGTGCTCGCACCACACCATCGGTTGTAGCCTACACCGATGAGGGCGAAATCTTAGTTGGACAGTCGGCCAAGCGCCAGGCAGTAACCAACCCACACAACACTGTCTATGCGGTAAAGCGTCTTATCGGACGCCGCTTTGAAGACGATGTTGTGCAGAAAGACATCAAAATGGTGCCTTACAAAATTGTTAAAGCAGACAATGGCGATGCTTGGGTTGAGGTCAAAGGCGACAGCAAGGCAGCACCACAGATCTCTGCTGAGATCCTCAAGAAAATGAAGAAGACCGCTGAAGACTATCTCGGCGAGAAAGTTACAGAAGCGGTTATTACCGTTCCTGCTTACTTTAACGATTCTCAGCGCCAGGCAACTAAAGATGCCGGCCGTATTGCTGGTCTCGACGTTAAGCGTATTATCAATGAGCCAACCGCTGCAGCACTGGCCTACGGCATTGATAAAACGGCTGGCGATCGTGTAGTTGCAGTCTACGATCTCGGTGGTGGTACTTTTGATATCTCGATTATTGAAATCGCCGATGTTGACGGTGAAAAGCAATTTGAAGTTCTGGCAACCAACGGCGACACGTTCCTCGGTGGTGAAGACTTTGATATGCGCCTGATCGAATATTTATCCGCTGAATTTAAGCGTGAGAGCACCATTGATATTCACGGTGATCCACTGGCCATGCAGCGTCTTAAAGAAGCTGCTGAAAAAGCCAAAATCGAACTCTCTTCAAGCCAGCAAACTGAAGTCAACCTGCCTTACATCACTGCTGATGCAACAGGTCCTAAGCACTTGGTTGTTAAGCTGACGCGCACCAAGCTGGAATCACTGGTTGAAGATCTGGTTGAGCGTTCACTGACGCCACTGAAAATTGCTCTAAAAGATGCTGGCAAATCTGTTGGCGAAATCGATGAGATTATTCTTGTTGGTGGTCAGACACGTATGCCTAAGGTTCAGGAGAAAGTTACTGAGTTCTTCGGCAAAGAGCCACGTAAAGATGTTAATCCTGACGAAGCGGTTGCCGTGGGTGCTGCCCTTCAGGGTGCGGTACTGGCCGGTGATGTGACCGACGTGCTGTTGCTCGACGTAACACCGCTGAGCCTGGGTATTGAGACTATGGGTGGCGTTGCCACACCAGTGATTGAGAAGAACACGACGATTCCTACTAAGAAATCACAGATATTCTCAACCGCTGACGACAACCAAACTGCTGTAACCATTCACGTGGTTCAGGGCGAACGCAAGCAGGCGACAGGCAACAAATCACTGGGTCGTTTTGATCTGGCTGATATTCCGCCTTCCCCACGTGGCATGCCACAGATTGAAGTGACCTTCGACATCGATGCCAACGGTATCCTCCACGTAGGCGCTAAAGATAAGGCTACTGGCAAAGAGCAGTCGATCATCATTAAAGCCTCTTCAGGTCTCTCCGATGAAGAGATCGATGCAATGGTTAAAGATGCTGAAGCCAATGCCGCTGAAGATCAGAAGTTCGCTGATTTAGTTCAAGCTCGCAACACAGCTGACGGCCTAGCTCACGCGGCTAAGAAAACTCTTGAAGATGCTGGCGACAAAGCCTCTGAAGAAGAGAAGACAGCCATTGAAGCCGCTATTAAAGGTGTTGAGGAAGCTGTTCAGGGCGAAGATAACGACGCCATTGATGCAGCCACCAAAATACTCTCTGAAGCCTCTGCGGCACTAGCGCAAAAGCTCTACGCCGAACAGGCCGAAGGGGGCCAAGCTGAAGGTGGCCAACAGGCTCCTGGCGATGACGCTATGGATGCTGAGTTCGAAGAAGTGAAAGACGAGAAAGCAGAAGAAACAGCAGAAGAAACAGTAGAAGAAACAGTAGAAGAGAAAGAAGACAAGAAGTAAGTGTTCCTCGATTTTTTCTACTTTAATTAGGCGCGGGCAAAGTTCCGCGCCTAATCATATTGGCTACAGATTGGAATAAAGAATTAAGTTATGGCTAAACGCGATTACTACGATGTATTGGGTGTGGACAAAGGTGCCTCTGATGCTGAGATCAAGAAGGCATTTCGTCGTGTAGCGATGAAGTTTCACCCAGACCGTAACCCTGAAGGCGCGGATGCCGAAGATAAATTTAAAGAAGCTCAGGAAGCCTATGAGATTCTCGGTGACGACGACAAAAAAGCAGCCTATGACCGGTATGGTCATGCCGGTGTTGATGGCAACAGTGGCGGCGGTCAGCGTGGTGGCGGCGGTGGTGGTTTCGGCGATGTCTTTGGTGACGTTTTTGGCGATATTTTTGGTGGCGGCGGCGGAGGTCGTGGCGGCCCAGCCCGCGGCTCTGATCTGCGCTATGACCTGCAGCTAGATCTCGAAGATGCCGTGCGCGGTAAAACCGTACAGATCGATGTGCCGACGCTGAGCCCTTGCGACCCCTGTGATGGTTCAGGCGCCCGCAGAGGTTCTTCCCCCGTGACCTGTACTACCTGTGGTGGTGCCGGTCAGGTGCGTATGTCCCAGGGTTTCTTCTCGGTGCAGCAGGCCTGTCCTCAGTGTCGCGGTCGCGGTCAGATGATTTCTGATCCCTGTGGTAGCTGTCATGGCCAGGGTGTTATTGAAGAGCAAAAAACCCTGTCAGTGAAAATTCCTGCCGGTGTTGATACTGGCGATCGAATCCGTCTTGGCGGTAAGGGTGAAGCCGGTCCTCAGGGTGGCCCTCCAGGCGACCTCTATGTACAGATGGTAGTTCGCGATCATCCGATATTTGTTCGCGACGACGCTAACCTGCACTGTGAAGTGCCAATAAGTTTTGCTCAGGCTGCCCTCGGTGGCGAGCTTGAAGTGCCGACTCTGTCGGGCAAGGTTAAGTTGAAAATTCCCGCGGAAACTCAGAGTAGCAAGCTGTTCCGTCTACGTGGCAAGGGTGTTGCCCCAGTTCGCGGTGGTGGAACAGGTGATCTGCTGTGCAGAGTAGTGTTGGAAACGCCGATCAATCTCAGTGTCGAGCAGCGCGAGCTATTGAAAAGGTTTGAAGAGAGCTTGGATGGCAAAAGCAAGCACTCGCCACGAAGCAGTAACTGGTTCGATGGGGTAAAGAAATTCTTCGATAATTTGACCAGCTAAAATCGATCCGCGTAATATGTCGAGCTTCTTAACGGCGACTCGTCGCTAAAACAGCGAAATTACCAACAGTTATAGGATAAGACCATGAACAGAATAGCGATTACCGGAGCCGGCGGCCGTATGGGCAAGGCCTTGATTGACGCTATATTGTTGAATGACGGCGCTCAACTCACAGTAGCCCTAGAGCGCCCAGAAAGCTCTCTTATCGGCGTTGATTCCGGCGAGTTGGCCGGAGTGGGTAAAAACGGCATTCTAGTGGTTAGCTCCATCAGTGACGTCGCCGATGAGTTCGACGTGCTTATCGACTTCAGTGTGCCCAGTGCCACGGCAGCCAATGCTGCCTTCTGTGCCGCTCACAACAAAAAAATGGTTATTGGCACCACCGGTTTGGATGCCGAGCAGTTGGCTCAGGTATCAACCACTGCTGCCAGTAGTTCTATCTGCATGGCCTCGAACTTTTCCACTGGCGTCAACCTGTGCTTTAAGCTGGCCGAATTAGCTGCAAAAGTCCTCGCTGATGAAACCGATATTGAGATTCTTGAAGCCCATCATCGTCACAAGGTCGACGCCCCCTCAGGTACGGCATTATCTCTGGGTGAAGCAGTAGCCGCTGCGGCGGGTCGCGATCTAAGGAAGGTTGCTGTCTACGGCCGCGAAGGCCATACCGGCGCCCGTGATCACGAGACTATCGGCTTTGCCACCGTGCGCGGCGGCGATATTGTCGGCGACCACACAGTGCTGTTTGCCGGTGAAGGTGAACGCGTAGAGATTACCCACAAAGCCTCTAGCCGTTTGGCCTTTGCCCGCGGTGCTGTCAGAGCGGCGCTGTGGCTATCGCAAAAGGACTCAGGTCTATTTGATATGCAGGATGTATTGGGGCTTAAATAGACGGCTGGCCGCTATGTAAAATAGTTGCATCAGGGATGGACAAAATACGCACTTTTCACTAGTATACCCGCCTAACACCACAGCCAAGATGTGGTCTCGTTCCGAGAGGTTAGAGCACAGCAGAATATTATATTTAGCGAGATGAGACGCAGAGTTTCATCTCGCTTTTTTGCACATATTCACAAGCTACTGATGCCGTAATCGGAGTTGCCTGACTTCAGGTCTACGTTACACGTAAAATAATTAGGAGGTTGTGTGAATTCCCAGACTCACCGGGAAGCCGTACTTGCGCTAGCAGACGGAACAATTTTCAGAGGAACTGCCATCGGTTCGGATGGAATCTCTGTTGGTGAAGTAGTCTTCAATACTGCCCTCACCGGGTATCAGGAAATCCTTACTGATCCCTCATACGCTCAACAAATCGTAACCCTAACCTATCCCCATATCGGCAACGTCGGCGTCAATGACGAAGATGCTGAGTCGGATAGAATCTGGGCGGCTGGTTTGGTGATCCGTGATTTACCTTTAATGGTATCCAATTTTCGCAGCCAGCAAGGTCTAGATGATTATCTCAAGGATAGTAATATCCTCGGCATAGCTGATATAGATACGCGCAAACTGACTCGTATACTCCGTGAAAGCGGTGCCCAGAGCGGCTGCATTATGGCCGGCACTGTCGACGACGAAACGGCTCTAGCAGCAGCTCGTGGTTTTGCGGGTCTCAAGGGTATGGATCTGGCCAAAGAGGTCACCACCGAAAGCACTTACCAATGGTCTGAACACAGTTGGGAATTGGGTGTAGGTCACAAGCCTCAGGATCCAGCCAGTACAAAATACAAAGTGGTTGCCTACGACTACGGTGTGAAGCGTAATATCCTACGCATGCTGATTGATCTCGACTGCGAGCTGATCGTTGTGCCGGCTAAAACGCCCGCCAGCGAAGTGTTGGCCATGCAGCCAGACGGCATTTTCCTCTCGAACGGTCCTGGCGATCCAGAGCCCTGTGACTACGCTATTGATGCAATCCGCGAAATTCTCGAAACCGACATTCCGGTTTTCGGAATCTGCTTGGGTCATCAGCTGTTGGCACTGGCCTCAGGTGCTAAAACCGTGAAGATGAAGTTTGGTCACCACGGTGCTAACCACCCAGTTGAAGATCTCGCCGGCAACGTCGTCATGATCACCAGCCAGAACCACGGTTTTGCAGTGGATGAAGAGAACCTTCCGGATAATCTGACAGCCACGCATCGCTCATTATTTGACGGCAGCTTGCAGGGTATCCAGCGTACCGACAAGCCGGCATTCAGCTTCCAGGGTCATCCTGAAGCCAGCCCCGGCCCACACGACGCAGCATCCTTATTTGAACACTTTATCAAGTTAATGGAAGATCGACGCTAGTCGCTTTCGGAGAAGACATGCCAAAAAGAACTGACATAAAAAGCATTCTCATCTTGGGTGCAGGACCAATTATTATTGGTCAGGCCTGTGAGTTTGACTACTCCGGCGCTCAGGCCTGTAAAGCCCTGCGCGAAGAGGGTTTCCGGGTAATCCTGGTGAACTCCAACCCTGCAACGATCATGACTGATCCCTCCATGGCCGATGCGACTTATATCGAGCCGGTTGAGTGGCGCACGGTTGAGCATATTATTGCTCAGGAAAAGCCCGACGCACTGCTGCCGACCATGGGTGGTCAGACCGCTCTGAACTGCGCATTGGATTTGGCTAAGCACGGCGTGCTGGAAAAGTATGGCGTAGAAATGATTGGCGCCAATGCCGATGCCATCGACAAAGCCGAAGATCGTGAGCGCTTTGACAAGGCCATGAAAGCCATTGGTCTGGATACACCGAATTCCGGTATTGCCCACAGCATGGAAGAGGCCATTCAGGTCTCAGATCGCTTTGGCTTTCCCTGTGTGATTCGCCCGTCATTCACCATGGGTGGCTCCGGCGGCGGTATTGCTTATAACCGCGAAGAATTTGAAGAGATCTGCCGTCGCGGTTTAGATCTCTCACCCACCAATGAGCTGCTTATCGATGAGTCGCTGATTGGCTGGAAAGAGTTTGAAATGGAAGTGGTCCGAGATCGCAAAGATAACTGCATCATTATCTGTGCCATTGAAAACCTCGACCCCATGGGTATCCACACTGGCGACTCGATTACCGTTGCCCCAGCCCAGACCCTGACCGACAAAGAATACCAGATCATGCGCAACGCCTCGATCAAGGTGCTGCGTGAGATCGGCGTTGAAACCGGCGGTTCCAACGTACAGTTTGCGGTTAATCCCGAAGATGGACGACTGATTGTTATTGAGATGAACCCAAGGGTATCTCGCTCTTCAGCGCTGGCCTCAAAGGCCACTGGTTTCCCGATTGCGCGAGTGGCGGCGAAACTGGCCGTAGGTTACACCCTCGACGAGTTGCAAAACGAAATCACTGGCGGCGCAACCCCGGCTTCCTTTGAGCCAAGCATTGATTACGTTGTCACCAAAATTCCACGCTTCGCTTTTGAGAAGTTTGAGAAAGCCGATCAGTCTCTGACTACCCAGATGAAATCTGTGGGCGAGGTAATGGCCATTGGCCGCACCTTCCAAGAGTCCCTGCAAAAAGCCCTCCGTGGCCTCGAAGTTGATGCCTCTGGCTTTGACCCGAAGATCACTGCTGAGACTGAAAATCCAGAAGCGGTTCTGAACAGCGAATTGGCCGTAGCCGGTCCCGATCGAATTTGGTACCTGGGCGATGCCTTCAGACATGGCATGAGTATGGAAGACGTATTTGCCCGCACCAAGGTCGATCCCTGGTTCTTGGTACAGATCGAAGATCTGATTAAAGACGAATTGGCCCTGGCGCAACATAGCCTCAGCGACCTGGATGAGAAAAGCCTCTATCGCTTAAAGCGCAAAGGTTTCTCCGACCGTCGTATTGGCGACGTTTTAGGCTGTGGCGAAACCGCCGTGCGCGAATTGCGTTACGAGCTGGGTCTGCACCCCGTTTATAAGCGCGTTGATACCTGCGCAGCAGAGTTTGCGACAGATACCGCCTACATGTACTCCACTTATGAAGAAGAGTGCGAGGCACGCCCAAGCAACCGCGACAAGATCCTTGTCCTCGGTGGCGGTCCCAACCGTATTGGTCAAGGCATTGAGTTTGACTACTGTTGTGTTCACGCGGCCCTAGCAATGCGTGAAGACGGTTATGAAACCATTATGGTCAACTGTAACCCAGAGACTGTATCCACAGATTACGACACCTCAGATCGACTGTTCTTTGAACCTGTCACTCTGGAAGATGTGTTGGAAATCGTGCGCATTGAAAAGCCCAAGGGCGTGATCGTTCAGTTCGGTGGCCAAACGCCACTTAAGCTGGCCCGTGCGCTTGAAGCGGCCGGCGTGCCCATTGTTGGCACCACGCCAGATGCCATTGATCGCGCCGAAGATCGCGAACGCTTCCAGCAGATGATTCAAAAGCTTGGCCTACTGCAGCCGCAGAATGCTACTGCACGCAGCGCTGACCAAGCCGTGGAACTGGCCAAAGAAATTGGCTACCCACTGGTTGTGCGTCCTTCTTACGTGCTCGGCGGACGGGCCATGGAGATCGTCTACAAAGAAGACGAACTGCGTCACTACATGAAGACCGCCGTACAGGTCTCCGAGGACTCTCCGGTGCTCCTCGACTTCTTCCTGCCCAATGCCATTGAGATGGACGTGGATGCAGTGAGTGACGGTGAGCAAGTGGTTATCGGCGCTATCATGCAGCATATTGAGCAAGCGGGTATTCACTCCGGTGATTCTGCCTGTTCACTGCCGCCCTACAGCCTCGGCGAAGATATTCAGAATGAGATGCGTGAAGTGTGCAAAAAGATGGCACTGGAGCTGGGTGTGCGCGGCTTAATGAATGTGCAGTTGGCACTTCAGGATGGCCTGATCTACGTGATTGAGGTTAATCCTCGCGCTTCCAGAACTGTACCCTTTGTGTCGAAATGTATCGGTACTTCTCTGGCGAAAATTGCCGCACGTTGCATGGTCGGTCAGACCCTCGAATCTCAGGGTTTCACCAAAGAGATCATTCCCCCGTACTTCAGTGTTAAAGAAGCGGTGTTCCCGTTCAATAAGTTCCCCGGCGTTGACCCGATTCTCGGCCCAGAGATGAAGTCCACCGGTGAAGTGATGGGCGTAGGTGCAACCTTTGCTGAAGCCTATGGCAAAGCCGAACTCGGCGCCAGTGACGAAATCCCTACCAGCGGCACCGCCTTTGTCAGCGTTCGTGAGCGCGACAAGCATCAGGTTGCAGCACTGGCTAAGCAGCTAGTTGATCTTGGCTTTAAATTAGTCGCCACCACCGGGACAGCCAAGATTATTGAGCAAGCTGGTCTGCCTGTGACACTGGTCAATAAGGTTAAAGAGGGTCGCCCGCATATTGTCGACATGATTAAGAGCGACAAGATCGACCTGATCATCAATACCACTGAAGGTCGTCAGGCGATTTCCGACTCCTCGGCCATTCGCTACAGCGCAGAACAGCATCGTGTTTACTACACTACAACAATGGCCGGTGGCGACGCAGTTTGTCAGGCACTGAACTTTGATGGTGAAACTACTGTTCGCCGTATCCAGACCCTGCACAAGGAGTTAGCGTAATGCAAAAGGCCCCAATGACAGTTGAAGGTGAAATCGCTCTTCGCAAAGAGCTGCATCACCTGATTAAAGAAGTGCGACCAACTATTATTGAGTCCATTGCCACGGCCCGTGAGCACGGCGATCTCAAAGAAAATGCTGAGTATCATGCAGCCCGTGAACAGCAGAGTTTTACCGAAGGACGGATTCAGGATATCGAAGGTAAGCTGTCGAATATCCAGGTTATCGACATCCACAATATTCCCCATGGGGATCGTGTGATCTTTGGTACCACTGTTACCATTATCAACCTTGATCTGAATAAGACCTTTACCTACAAGATTGTTGGTGATGACGAAGCCGATGTAAAAGCCCACAAGATCTCCTACCAGTCGCCTATTGCGCGAGCCTTAATGGGTAAAGAGATCAGTGAAGTTGTAGTGGTTAAAGCGCCGAGTGGCGACGTCGAGTATGAAATCGACAATGTTGAGTTTATCTAAGACTCGATTTGAACTCCGAGATTATGCAAGGTAGCGCATCAGCCTAGCTTGCTAGGCTCAAGTAAAGCATCCTAAGCGCTCCTGCAGGTGCATTCTCTTCTCAGCTTGACGCCAAACCAACGAAATATTCTTATCTCGCATTAAACCTATAGCACATGATTTACTTAGAGCACTTTAGTCGCTCTTATTGTTATGCCCCCGCCCATAGCAACCCGATCTGCGGCAGTCGAAGCAGATGTCGGCATAAATCCATCAACTGCATATCATCCGAGAGGCTCCACCATGCCAGCCTACTGCAAAGTGCCAGCACGGTTTATAACGAGTTTTCGACATAAGATGTGAAGCGCTCCCCAACTATATTGACCCTAAAAAAGGCCAGCGGCTGGAAGTACGTATATCTTAAAGAACTTTATGGGGAGTCTTCTGGGTTAATTCTACCTTTCAGGAAAATGGCTTCTAGGCCCGGGGCAGCCACATATCCGGGCCAAATTTCCACCTTAAACAATATTGGTCATACCAAAAATAACTAATTGGATATATTATTTGGTTGACAGAAGGCCGAAAATTGGATTATATAGCTGGCAGGCTCTCGGGCCGAAAATAATAATGAGTCTTTCTTAGGGGAAAATAGATGAAAAATCGTTATAGCATAATCACTATGCTTACCTTGGCTGCAACCGCTCTGCCTTTTGTGTCAGCGGCACATGCCCAAGAGCAAGCCTTAGAAGAAGTAACAGTAACCGGAATTCGAGGATCTCTTGCAAGTGCACTGGAAGAAAAGCGTTCTTCAGATAACTTAGTAGAAATTATTCAGTCGGAAGATGTGGGTAAACTGCCCGATCAAAACCTGGCAGAAGTTCTTGAGAATGTCACTGGTATCCAGATTACTCGTACGGCGGGTGTTGGTACAGGTGTCCAAATCCGTGGTACCAACGCAAACCGTACCGAAATCAATGGTGTCTCTACCGTAGGCTCTGGTTCTGGACGTAGCGGTATCAACTTTGAAGATGTTTCTGCGGCTATTATCGCCGCTGTTGAGGTGACTAAAGCACCTGACGCGAAAACCATTGAAGGTTCTGTGGGCGGCACCATCAACTTGAGAACTATTCGCCCTCTTGATTTGGAAGAGCGCGTTGCGACTATCCGAGTTCAAGCCGAAGACAGCAGTCTTTCAACTGACGGCGCTACGCCTCGTATGTCAGGCACCTATGGTAACAATTGGACTACCGACAGCGGCGATTTCGGCGTTGTGATTAGTGCAGGTTTTTCTGAGCAAGATGTTACTGCCTTCCGTCCTCGTACCGATCGCGATAACTTTGTTGCCGCAGGTACTGGAAATGATCCTGCAAGCGGTGGTTTTCTGCCAATCCAGTTCTTTGTCCAAGACTATGACAACTACGAATATGAAACCAATAACTTTGCTGGTACCTTCGAATGGTCGCCAAATGATAGCGTGAAGTTTGACTTCAATGCAGTCATGAATGACCAAGAACGCCGACAGGAAAGCTCACGAATTCAGGCCTCAGGTATCTCTGGCAACAGAAATATTTATACTCCCAGCGCATTTGAGACGGTTAATTTTGGATCTGTGGATAGCTCAAATGGAACCCTAGACCTTGGTTCTGTGCAAGCGGCAGTTCAAGGCGTTATTCCGATTGATGCTGATGGCAGTGATGGCAACCTACGTTTTTCAGGTGATACCAACTCTCGTTTAACCGAGAGTGAAATATTTAGCTTGGGCGCAGATTGGAATCGCGGTGCGCTTTCTGGTCGAGTAGAAGTATCTTCTTCGAATTCTGACTCTAGTACTCCTAGTTTCAACACTACGCTAAACTTTATCAACCCGAACTCTCCACTTGATTATGCGGCGCTTCTCGCTAACCGTCAGGGCAACCTTGCCAACGGAACAAGTAACTACGATTCTAACGAGAATGGCACGCCTTTTGAGTATGATTTAACCGGCGGTTCGCTAACGTTTGGGGTCGCTCAGGACTCAGCAAACGGTCCGACTACAGCGATGTTGCTAGATCCAGCGAACGTAGTACTGCGCGATGTGCAACAGGGACAAAACGTAGCCGAAAACAGTGAGAAAGCATTCCGTGCTGATTTCACCTACGACTTGGATTGGAACGCAGTGACTTCAATTGATTTTGGCTTTCGTCACAATGAAACCAATAGTCTTAGAGATGAAGTTAAATCAAGTGTTGGCCTAAGAAAAATTGATGATAGCCCCACGGGCGATTTGTTCGCGGATATCCTCGTTGCAGGTCCCAATAACTTTAATGCCGCTGATGGCCGAGAGTTATATGTCCGTGATTTTCTTACCCTGGATCCAGAGCTAGTAGCGTCAAATCCTGAGGCTGTACTGGCTACAATTAATGCTGCCATTGTTGCTAACAATGCAATCACCGGTTCTACACGAGGCCCTATCAGCTCACCTACTTCGTCTACCAGTGCATTCTTTGATATTGAAGAGGAGACTAATGCGTTTTACGGTCAGGCGAATTTTGAAAAAGGTATTTTTCGCGGTAACTTCGGTTTACGTTATTTAAACACCGATATTTCTTCGACTGCTAACTCTGAGCTTAACGGTGTTGTTTCACCTACTACTTCTACCAGTAGCTATAGCTTTGTATTGCCGCGTTTCAACTTAGTTGCAAACGTAACCGAAGATCTGGTTCTTCGTGCGGCTTGGGGTAAAGACATTAGACGTCCAGATTTTGACGATCTATCATCTGCCTATACCTTTAGCACTAGCCCGAACCCTGCGGTTAACTTAGGTAATCCTGGTCTAGAGCCTGAAGAAGTTACCTCATTCGATCTCTCTGCTGAATGGTACTTTGCGCCTTCTAGTGTTTTAAGCATTGGTTATTTCAACAAGAAACGCGAAGGCCTGTTTGTTAGAAATGACGAAAGCCCAGCTGAAGATGCAGTTACTGGATTCCGCGACATCACAGGTCCTGATTGTGAAGCTGGTGGTATCTTCAACCCCATTGCAGACATCAACGTATTTGGTCCTGTAGGTGTTGGCGTTTGTGTTCCTTCTTCACAGACTATCAACGGTGCTGGCGAAACTACGCAGAAAGGCATTGAGCTTGCAGTACAGTATGACCTTTCAGGATTTGAAGAGCAGTTAGGTTGGGCTTCTGGTTTCGGCGTTATAGCTAACTATACGTCTCAGGAATTCAGCGGTGGTGATTCTTACCTCGGCGATACTAGCCGTGCAGCTACCGTCTTTGCCTCGAATGGTGCGGTAAATGTCGATATGCGTGCTCCACTGGCGGATCTGTCTGAAACTTCGTACAACATAACTATGTTCTATGAGAAGCATGATATCTCTGCAAGAATGCGTTACACATGGCGTGAGGCCTATCGTTCAACTGACTTCGGCAGCACTAGTAGCTTCCCTTGGGGTTTCCCAGTTGTTCAAGAGGATAGAGGCCAGCTTAACGCTAGCGTAAGTTACGATGTAAATGACAATCTGAATATCGGTATTGAAGCCGTTAATATTACTGAAGCTGAAGTTGAGCAATCTTGTGTCAACCAGGGCGCTCTGTTGTGTTACCAAGGTTTGACCGATCGTAGAGTTACCATTGGTGCTAGCTATCGCTTCTAGTAAGTAAAAGTGAAGTATCGATAAATCAGGGCCTCAAAGTTTACTTTGGGGCCCTTTTTTTATCTGGTTTTTGGAGTCCTAATTAAAAGAGAATGTTATGCGTGAATCCTGGAGATGGTTTGGACCGAATGATCCAGTGACCATCAATGATATAAGACAAACCGGCGCCACCGATATCGTCAGTGCCCTTCAAGGGATACCTACAGGCGAACCCTGGTCGATTGAAACCATAGAAAAACATCAGGCTTTAATCGAATATTGTGCGCCTGGTCTTACACCTCTCAACTGGAGCGTGGTGGAAAGTATCCCGGTTCATGAAGACATCAAGTTAGCGCGAGTAGGCCATGAAAAGTACGTGGATAATTGGATCTCATCCATGGAAAACCTCGCCCATTGTGGCATCAAAATCATCTGCTATAACTTTATGCCGGTGATCGATTGGACCCGCACTGATCTTAAATTCAAGTTGTCGAGCGGTGCCTTTGCGTTACGTTTCGATCAAAAAAAATTTGCCGCCTTTGATCTATTTATTCTCCAGCGCGCCAATGCTGAATTGGAGTACAGCGAGCAAGAATTCGCCGAGGCAACGCAGATTTTTAAACAGATGACTGAAATTGAAAGACAGCAACTGACCAATAATATTATCGCCGGCCTGCCAGGTAAGATGACTGAAGCCTATGGTATTGAAGATTTCCGCGCCATGCTCGCCTGTTACAAAGATATCACCGCAGAGATTCTGCGAGATAATTTATGCAGCTTCCTGTCGAGGGTTTTGCCCCGTGCCGAAGCCTTAGGTGTGAAGTTGGCTATTCATCCCGATGACCCTCCTCGGGATATGCTGGGGCTACCTCGGGTTGTCTGCACCGCAGAGGATTTGGAGCTTCTATTTGGTGCCCTCCCAAGTCCGTCTAATGGTATGACGCTTTGCGTCGGAAGCTATGGCAGCCGCCCAGACAATAATCTTCCCGCAATGGCCAGACAGTTTGGCTCACGGATTCACTTTTCCCATTTGCGCGGTGTCTGCCTCGACCCCAATGAGCAGCGATCATTTTACGAAGCCAGTCACCTGGATAGCGATATAAATATGGTTCAGGTGATCAAGGAATTACTGGATGAAGAAAGCCGTCGGACAGAGGATGGCTTGAGCAATGGCGATATTTATATCCGCCCCGACCATGGTCATCAAATGATGGATGATATGGAAAAAACAGTGAACCCCGGCTATTCGGCTATCGGCCGCCTGAAAGGTTTGGCGGAGGTTCGGGGAGTCATCCGCGCGCTTTCTGCCCGGAACATGGAGACATTATGATAAACGATACTGTTAATAGGGGCGGGGGGACACAGGCATCCTTCGCACAAAAGTTTGCCAAAGGGTTGGCGTTATTTCTACCCGGTATTTTTTTACTGGGTTTTAATATTGGCACTGGCAGTGTGACGGCTATGGCCAAGGCGGGCGCAGATTATGGTATGTCCCTGTTGTGGACGATTGTTGCATCCTGTCTGTGCACCTTTTTTATGGTTAATCAGTACGGCCGCTATACCCTGATAACCGGTGAAACAGCACTGGAAGCTTTTCGCAAACATATCCATCCCTCGGTAGGCATCTTTTTCATCGTTGCGTTAACTGCAGGTGTCTGCGGCAGTGTGATGGGGGTTATGGGGGTTGTTGCGGAGATTTGTTATGAATGGTCGAAATCCCTAGTGGATGGCGGCATTTCGCCAATTTACTTTGCGAGCTTCTTTGTCACTTTGGTTTATTTTATCTTTTGGAATGGCAGAACGCAGTTTTTTGAGCGTAGTCTGGCGGTGATCGTTGCGATTATGGCAGCCTGTTTTTTGATTAATTTCTTTCTCATGATGCCGCCACCGATTGAAATAATTAAGGGCTTAATGCCCAGTATTCCAAACCTTCCAGGGGACACGGGTCATTCAGGCACTTCAGGTGCTTCGGGTAGTGGTGCTTATCTTGTGATTGCTTCTATGGTCGGCACCACAGTATTTTCCGGCTTGTTTATTATTCGCACCACCCTCGTAAAAGAGGCTGGCTGGAACTTGGCTGATTATAAAAAGCAGCGCAACGACGCCGCTTTTTCGGTGATATTAATGTTTGTTATCAGCGCAGCAATCATGGCCGCTGCGGCGGGTACCTTACATGTTGAGGGGGTCGGGCTATCAAAGGCGTCTCAAATGGTGGCGTTGTTGGAGCCGCTTGCTGGACCTATGGCGGCCTCGATATTTGCCTTTGGGCTCATTGCTGCGGGGGTGTCTTCTCAAATCCCCAACGTGCTAATGTTGCCCTGGCTGTTATGCGACTATACAGGCGCCGAACGCAACATGACTCTAAGCCGATATCGACTATTGGTGCTTCTGATTTCCCTGCTTGGTCTAGTTGTTCCCATCTTTGAAGCCAGGCCGGTATTGGTCATGATTATTTCTCAAGCCTTTAATGCTGTAATTCTCCCTGCCACGGTTGCCTGCATGTTCTATCTCAGTAACCGAAAAGATCTTATGCAAGGCTATAAAAGCGGCCTGATGGCAAATAGCTTTTTTGGCCTGATTTTTCTCTTTGCCATATTCACATCTATAGTTGGAATCAGAGGGCTTTGGCAAATGATATAAGTGGGCGACTGAAGCAGGCCCAGATTAGATATGTACAGGTGCAAGCGTTTTTAAAGGTTAAGTAGGTTAAGTAGGTTAAGGGTCCAAGTCAATTGCCCTACATTGAGCATTGTCTTACCAATTTCTATGTGCTGTAATACACATTAAGGTTGTAAGTTGGCAAAGAAGCTGATGTACCAAAATACGAGTGAATAGAGGCTAATGAGTAATTTGAACAAGCGTTTATATCGACAAATCGCGGACAAAATATTGCTATTGATTGAGTCTGGCGAATACCCTGTCGGCAGTCGACTGCCGTCCGAACGAGAATTAGCCGAGCGATTTTTGGTGAGTCGGCCGACTATTCGTGAGGCAGTAATTGCACTTGAAGCCAAAGGTCGAGTGACGGTTAAAACCGGTTCTGGCGTCTATGTCGTAGAGCCTGGCGCAGAGTTTGGTGGGCTAGCTGGGTTGGCAAAATCCGTCAGTCCGTTTGAGTTGATTGAGTCCCGAGTATTTATTGAAGGTGAAGCTGCCGCTCTGGCCGCAGTTTTAATCACAGAATCTCAGCTGACGGAGTTAGAGAAAGCCCTTGAAGATATGGCTCTTGAAAATATTGAAGGCGATCCCGTATCAATAGTCGCTGATCGAAAGTTCCACTCGATTATTTCAGAAGCGACTAATAATCGCGTTCTGTCGCTGTTGATTTCTCAGCTCTGGGATGTTCAGGAAGAACTCGACAATATTCGTTTAGCGCACCAAGCGGTCTGTATGAAAGACGATGCTCAGCGTCTGGCTGAACACAGGGCCATATTCGATGCCATGGTAGAGAAGGATTCGAATAAGGCACGGATTGCAATGCGCAATCATTTCTCGCGCATGTTAACGGCCTTGCATGAAACCATTGAGCAAGAGGCTGTTTCAGAAGTGCAGCGCAAGGTCTCTCAAATGCGTGAACGCTTTCCGGTAGGGCGCATGGATCTGTAGTGGACCTGCTTTGCCTGGCTGCGATGTAAGGCCACTTTAGAATGGTTCTTTTTTCATTGCCGGGTTTGTTTTTTGACTCCAATAATGCCCTGTTTTACCTCTAAGCTACGTTCACTATCTCGGTTCACTATCTCGGTTCGCAACTTCACCACCAGTCTCCCCTCCCTTTAAGTATCCCTCATGCCGCCTTTAGCTAAGTTGGTGATGCAGTCCTGCGTCCCAAGAATTTAAATACTATCCAATATTAATAATTGGTAATACATTATTGTTTGACAAGTTGATCCTATAAGGGTACATTTTGGTCTATATCTAAGGCCTCAAAGCTGGCTCAGCACGCCAATCGGTCTGAGTTTCTAGTTCGTTGCCAGATCAACGTTTTCTGATAATTTAACTGATGCGAATAATATGCAGCCAATCGTTACTCTTCGACAATTTAAGCTATCTCTCTCATTGATATTGGCGTTGGGCATATCTGCCTGCGCGCCAATTACGCCAGGTGAAATAACAGTTAAAGATCAGGCAGAGTTTGAGCAGGCCGTCGCCAATGCTAAGCCGGGTGATGTTATCAAGCTCGCCAATGGCACCTGGAAAGATTTTGAAATACTGTTCACCGGAACCGGCGAAGCAGATCGGCCTATACGTTTAACCGCTGAGACAAAGGGCAGGGTGTTTATCACCGGGCAATCTAACCTCAGTCTGGCTGGCGAGTATCTCGAAGTGTCAGGGCTCATTTTCAAAGATGGCTATACGCCAACTCTTCAGGTTGTCAGCTTTCGTCGCAACAAAGAGCATCTAGCTAATCACTCGAGGGTGACTGAAGTTGTTATCGATAATTTTAGTAATCCCGAGAGATTCGAAGCTGACTACTGGGTTGCCATGTACGGCAAGCATAATCGCTTTGATCACAATCACCTGGAAGGCAAGCGCAACAAAGGTGTGACCATGGCAGTTCGGCTGGATTCCGAGCAGAGCCAGGAAAACTACCACCGCATAGATCACAACTATTTTGGTCCTAGACCTGTTCTGGGATCCAACGGTGGTGAGACACTGCGTATTGGCACCAGCCACTATTCCCTCTCCGATTCTTTTACTCTGGTGGAAAACAACTATTTTGACCGCTGTGATGGCGAGGTGGAGATCGTATCGGTTAAGTCTGGCAGCAACCGGGTTCTTGGCAATTTGTTCTTCGAGTCCAAAGGCACACTGACTCTGCGCCACGGCGATAACAATATCGTTGAAGATAATATCTTCTTAGGCGGTCGGGTTGATCACACCGGTGGCATTCGCGTCATCAATAAGGGCCAGATCATTCGCAATAATTACCTCGAGGGCCTAACCGGTTACCGATTTGGTGGCTCTCTTGTGGTTATGAATGGCGTACCTAATTCCTCTATCAATCGCTACCACCAGGTGGTTAATGCTCAGATTAAAAACAACAGCATGATAAACAACGAACATATTCAGCTGGCTGCTGGCAGTGATACCGAGCGTTCGGCGATACCGTCTGACAGCCACTTCACCAGTAACTTGATCGTCAATGATAATGGTCGTGACACATTTACCCTGTATGACGATGTCAGTGGCATTCGCTTTGCAGATAACGTGCTGAACAATGTTAAAAGCCCGCAACTTGCTGAGGGCTTTAGCAACCAAGCGGTAACTCTGACAAGGGCCGCTAATGGATTGCTTTACCCTGATTCCTCGGCTCTATCTGAAATCGGTGCCAAGCAGGATCTGGTGGTGTTAAATAAAGACGACACAGGCGTCTCTTGGTACCCGAAACCAGATGCCTCTATACGATTTGATACCGGGTCTACCATTGAGGTTACAGCTACCCCTGGAGAATTGCAGGAAGCCATTGAGCTGGCCCAGTCCGGCGATATTATTCGTCTTGCGGCTGGCGACTATCTGCTCAGCAAAGTAATAGAAATCCACAAGCCTCTAACGCTGTTGGGCGACAACCGACCCAAAATTGACTTTGAGCGTTCGACGCTGTTCGAGATCGCGGATGGCGGCAGTTTGAAGTTGAGCGGCCTAGTCATCTCTGGCGCTCGTTCGCCGGACAATGTGGGTAATTCTGTTATTCGCACCAGTCCCTATTCAATGTTGGTCAACTACCAGATCATGGTAGAAAACTCAGAGTTTATAGATCTCGATGTGAACCGCCATTTCAATTTTCTGAATGTTGCCAAAAGCACTATGGCGGACAGGGTTACCATTCTCGACTCCCATTTCAGCAATGTTAGTGGAGCCATACTGGGGTTGGATAAGGAAGCCGACGACTACGGCATTTTTAATGTGGATTATGTTGAAATCAACAATTCCAGTTTTACAAATGTGCAGGGCCCTCTGGCTAAGTTATATCGGGGCGGAACTGATGAAAGTACCTTTGGGCCACATTTTTCTCTGACTAATTCTGAACTCACTAATGTTGGTGGCGGCAGTAAGAATAAATCAAAATCCTCGATCTACTTACACGGTGTCCAGGTAACAACGATAGAAGACAATCGTTTTTCAAATAGCCTTGTAATAAAGATAGAACATACCGTCGGTGAGCCAGTGACACGAATTATTAAAAATACCTTAACAGCAACTCCCTTACCCTCAGTGAGTGAGTTGCACAGCCAGGCGGAAAATACTGCTGTGATTGAAGATAACATTGTTAGGTAAGGCTAGGTAACACTAGGTAGAGCCCTAGATAGCAACGAGAATAAACCTATTTAAGTAACAGTAGTCCGTTTAGGATTTGGAGAAATACAGTATGCAAACAGCACCTTTTCTATTTGGAAAAGAGTTATTGACTGAATCTGTTGCCCCGGGTGTCACACGTAAAATTATGGGCTTCAACAATCAGATCATGATGGTCAAAGTCTATTTTGATCAGGGCAGTGAGGGTTATGTTCACAGTCACTTTCACTCCCAGGTTGCCTATGTGGAGAGCGGTGAATTCGATGTCACCGTGGGTGACCAAACGAAAACCCTGGTAGCTGGGGACTGTTTCTTTATGGAGCCCAATATCAGCCATGGTGCTATTTGTAAGAAAGCTGGTGTATTGATCGACGTGTTTAGCCCTATGAGAGAGGATTTTTTAGCGGAGAATAATAAATGAAAATAACCAACCTTCGTTGGTGGGTGATCGCACTGATCGCACTTGCCACAGTGATTAACTATATTGATCGCCAGGCCTTAGTTGTACTTTGGCCAAGTATTGCAGGGGATCTCTATCCGGATAAAACCGCAGATGAGCACAAAGAAATTTATGCGTTTCTGTCTGTTATCTTTATTTTTTCCTATGCCTTTGGCCAGGCCATCTTCGGCAAGATATTCGATTGGATTGGCACCCGTTTAGGCTTTGCTCTGTCCATTACTGTTTGGTCTATAGCGACCATAATGCATGCGTTTGCGAAAGGCATCGTAACTTTCAGTGTTTTCCGAAGCCTGTTGGGTTTGGCCGAGGCGGGCAACTGGCCTGGAGCAACCAAGAGTAATGCTGAGTGGTTTCCAACCAAAGAGCGAGCCTTGGCCCAGGGTATCTTTAATTCAGGTGCCGCGGTCGGCGGCCTAATATCCATACCTTTGATTGGTACTTTAGCGATCTACTTTAGCTGGCAAATGATTTTTGTTCTGATTGGTGTGCTGGGTCTGCTATGGCTTATTCCTTGGATGATCCTGGTGAAATCGCCGCCTAAATATCACCCCTGGATTACTGATGAAGAGTGTGAATATATTCTTAGTGGTCAGGAAAATCAGAGTGTCACCGCTGACAATGACGAGGGTTACAACCCATCCACCGGTGAGCTGCTTTCCCACAAGCAGAGCTGGGGCGTGATTATCGCTTCCGCCTGTATTGACCCCATCTGGTGGTTATTTATTTTCTGGATTCCAATCTACCTTTTCGAAGTGTATGGAATGGATGTTAAGCAAGTTGCACTCTACGGCTGGGTTCCCTACATGGGCGCAATGCTGGGTGCCTTCTTTGGTGGATTGCTGGCGCAAAATAGATTCAAGGCTGGATGGACCACTGACTATACTCGGAAGCTGGTCATCACATTAGGTTGCTTGACTATGCTTCCGGCACTTCTCGCCATGTCTAATCCTGGTTCGCCGATTACCGCCGTCTTGCTTATGGCCGTTATTTTGTTTGGCTTCCAGACAGCCATTGGCAACGTTCAGACTCTGCCGAGTGATTTCTTTGGTGGCAAAACAGTGGGCACGCTGGCTGGATTCTCTGGTATGGCCGCTAAGCTCGGCGCTGTTGGCTTAACCGCATTGGTGCCTATGCTCACTGCAGGTGGCAACTACACTCCGGCATTTATGATTGGCGCTGGACTGGCTGTATCAGCCCTCGCCAGCGTCTGGATTCTATGCCCAAAAATTGAGCCACTAAGCCCTAAGGGCTAAGTGGTAATAAGAAAACAATTATACGAACTTAACTAATAGAATTTTAAATAGGGAGAATTACATGACAGTTCCCGTCATCGGTTTTATCGGCCTGGGCCTCATGGGTGGCAACATGGTCGAGAATTTACAAAAAAGAAACTTTAAGCCAATCGTCATGGATCTCAACAAGGAGATCGTTGCGTCTGTTGTAGCTCGCGGTGGTTCCGAGGCCTCCTCTGCTGCTGAGTTAGCGGCTGCCTGCGATATTATTATGCTCTGCCTTACGACCTCTGCTGTGGTTGAAAAGGTGATGTATGGCGAAGAGGGCATACTGGCTGGTATCAAAGAAGGTGCCGTGGTTATTGATTTTGGAACCTCGATTCCGGCATCGACGCGCAAGATCGGAGCCGACCTTGCAATAAAAGGTGCAGGCATGGTTGACGCTGCATTGGGTCGCACACCAGCTCACGCCCTTGATGGTCTGCTTAATATCATGGCAGCTGGCGATCAAGCGACTTTTGATAAGATTAAGCCGATCCTCGAGATGCAAGGTGAGAATATCTTTTACATGGGCGCGCTTGGCGCCGGCCATACCACCAAATTGATTAATAACTTTATGGGTATGACAAGTGTTTGTGCTATGTCTCAAGCGTTTGCAGTGGCCGAAAGTGCCGGTGTCGATCGGCAACAGCTCTTCGATATTATGTCGACTGGCCCCTCTACTTCGCCATTTATGAAATTCTGTAAGAATTATGCCGTGGACGGTGTCAGTGATTTAGGTTTCTCTATTGCTAATGCGAACAAAGATCTGGCCTATTTCCTAGAGATGGTTGAGGGCTTGGGCACTAGGTCTCAAATAGCTGAGGGCACCTCCGCAAATCTCCAGGCCGCCTTTGATGCCGGTATGGGTAATGGCAATGTTCCTGAAGTATTTGATTATTTCCGTACGCTCGAAAAGTAATTTGCCGTGGTTAGATAGGCAGGTGCAGGTTAATAAAATTGATATAGATAGAGTAAAAGTAATATGAAACATCAGAACAAAGTTGCAGTCGTGACCGGTGGCGTGAGAGATATCGGCAGAGCCATATCGCTTAAATTGGCTGCAGAGGGTGCAAAGGTCGTGGTGAATTATCATGGCAGCCATGATCTGGCCCAGCAAACCTTAGCGGATATTGAATCCGCTGGTGGCCAGGCCATTTTATACAAAGGCGATATGACCTCGCCCGCTGATGTTGAAGGTTTGATTGCTAAAACTATAGAAGGCTTTGGCTCCAGTATTGATATTTTGGTTAACGTGGCCGGAGGCTTGGTTGCACGGAAAACGATCGAAGAAATGGATCTTGAGTTTTTTAATTATGTTATGCAGCTGAACATAAGCTCTACCTTCCTGGTGACCAAAGCGGTTGTTCCCTACATGTCTGAAGGTGCCTCTATCGTCAACTTCGCCTCACAGGCTGGCCGTGATGGCGGTGGCCCCGGTGCCAGTGCCTACGCAACCTCAAAGGGTGCGGTCATGACATTTACGCGCTCCATGGCAAAGGAATTGGGCCCCAAGGGTATCCGTGTTAATTCTCTCTGCTGCGGCATGATCAGCACAACATTCCATGACACATTCAGTAAACCTGAGGGGCGAAAAGCCACAGCAGGGAACACACCACTACGTCGTGAGGGTGCGCCTAATGAAGTGGCTGATACAGTGAGCTTCTTAGCCTCTAGTGATGCTGCATTCGTCAGTGGAATAAATATGGATGTTAACGGCGGCTTGGTATTTTCTTAAGCGTATTCGTTAAGGCTTCTTAGGCTTGGATTAGACTCTATGAAAAATAAGGTCGCTGTGATTGGCGAATGTATGTTGGAAGTCAGCAGTATGGGGGCAGGCAGAGCCCAGTCCTTACTACTCGTAGGGCTTTCATTTGGTGGAGATACTCTCAACACCGCTATATATCTTGCTCGCCTGGGCGCTGACGTCGATTACGTCTCTGCGCTTGGGGACGACAACATGAGTTCGTGGATGTTGGACCAATGGCGTGCCGAAGGCGTTGGCTGTAATCTGGTGACTAGACAGCAGAACGCGGTTCCCGGTCTGTACATGATTCAGATTGATGAACATGGCGAGCGCTCATTTCTCTACTGGCGTGATAATTCTCCCGCTACCCATATGTTTGATAATGCCGTTGCAGCAGAAGAAATATTTGAAAAACTGTTTGCCTACCAATATATCTATTTGTCGGGAATCAGTCTTGCTATTTACACTGAAGCTGCCCGTCACCGTCTCTTTGACTTTCTCAAACGGTATCGCGCCAAGGGTGGAGATGTCATATTTGATGGCAACTACCGTCCGCGTCTCTGGGCCAGTCCCGAGGTTGCTCGCGATGCCTATGAAAAGATGTACTGCCTTGCTGATTTAGTGCTGCCAACCGATGAGGATGAGGCCCAGCTGTTTGGTCTCGAGACCCCAGAAGAAGTTGTGGCGCGACTAAGATCCTTTGGGGTCTCAGATGTTGTGCTTAAGATGGGCGAGAAAGGTTGTTTGGTTGGTACCGATTCGGGAGTGGATGCAGTGCCCGCAGAAGTGGTTAAGGTTGTGGATACCACTGCTGCCGGTGATTCATTTAATGCTGGCTTTATGGCATCGAGATTTCAAGGGCAAGATATGATTGCCGCCTGTGGGGTTGCAAATCGACTGGCGTCAGTGGTGATTCAGCATCGCGGCGCAATTATTCCCCTCGAAACTATGCCCGAAACTAGGCCTGTCTAAAATTTTGTGATACCTAGAAAAACTGTTGTTTGGAGTACTAATGAAATTAATCAAAGTAAAAGTCGTGCTGCTTACGTTACTGGTACTGATTATTCCAATTGAGTTGCAGGCAAGAGAGCACCCGGTACTGATTCTGACTAAAGCGGGTGTTGAGGAAATCAGAAAGACCCTTGGGCAGGTACCTTTGTTTGACTCTTCTGTTGAAAAAACAAAACAGGAGGTAGATATTGAAATTGCCATGGGCATAGATACGCCTATACCTACAGATTATTCAGGTGGCTATACCCATGAAAGACACAAGAAAAATTTCGTAATCGCTCAGCAAGCGGGTGCCCTGTATCAAATTCTGGAAGATGAAAAATATGCTGAGTATGTTCGGGACATGCTGTTCCAGTACGAAGCTATGTATAAAGACTTGCCCGTACATCCCAAACCTCGATCCTATGCTCGAGGAAAATTATTTTGGCAATGTCTGAATGATAGCAATTGGTTGCTGTATATAGCTCAGGCTTATGACTCCATCTACAGTTTTCTTTCTGAGGAAGAGCGACAAAAACTCAATCAGAATCTATTTCGACCCTTTGCTGATTTTATCTCTATCGGCAATCCACAATTTTACAATCGCATACACAATCACAGTACCTGGGGCAATGCAGCTGTAGGAATGATCGGCCTAGTTATGGACGATCAAGAACTGATCGATCGCGCTCTGTACGGTATTGTTGACGATGGTCTTGCCCTTGGGCTCAAGGACAATGATGGCGGTTTTATTAAAGTTGCAGGGCAAAAGACCGGTTTCTTGGCCAATCTTGAACAGCCCTTTTCGCCGGATGGCTATTACACCGAAGGTCCTTACTACCAGCGCTATGCCATGTATCCGTTTTTGGTTTTTGCCCTGGCAATGAATAATGTCAAACCTGAGCTTAAGGTTTTTCAGCATAAGGACGGGGTATTGCTCAAGGCTGTAGATGCACTGCTTAATCTCTCCGATGCTGAGGGAAATTTCTTTCCGCTCAATGACGCCCAAAAAGGTATGTCTTACTATTCCGCCAGTTTGGTGACTGCAGTTGATATGGCTTATTTCTATGGCGGCCAGAATCCCCAGTTACTCAGTGTTGCTGAAAAGCAGAATGAAGTGCTTTTAGATCAGACTGGGCTCTCTGTTGCCATAGGCATTCGCGATGGCAAAAGCGAGCCTTTCATTAAGCAATCGGTCAATTTGACTGATGGCTCTGATGGTACTGAGGGCGGCGTAGCTGTATTGCGTTATGGTGATGAAGACCTCTCACTGGTGTTCAAATATGCAGCTCAGGGCTTGAGTCACGGTCACTACGACAAGTTGTCATTTTCATTGTATGACCGAGCTGATGAGATCATTCAGGATTATGGTCTGGTACGTTTTGTCAATATAGGCCAGAAGGGCGGCGGTAATTACCTGAAAGAAAATCACAGCTGGGCCAAGCAGACTATAGCCCACAACAGCCTTACCCAAGATCAGACATCCCATTTTAAAGGGAAATATGAGATCGGCAGTCAGCATCATTCGGAGCTGCACTTCTTCGATGACTCGAGAGCCGATATTCAGGTAGTCAGTGCGCGAGAGGCGAATGCCTATCCGGGAACCGAAATGCATCGCACCATGGCGATCATCAAGCCTGAAAATTTTGCCACGCCCTTAGTGCTCGACATTATGAAGGTGGCATCAGACGCTAAACATCAGTATGACCTGCCATTTTATTTTATGGGACAGGTTCTGCAGGCCAACTTTGACTATGAGATCCCATCCAGCTTGACCCCATTGGGAGATTCGTACGGTTACCAGCATCTGTATTTAGAGGGCAAAGGTAAGCCAGCGTCAGACAGTACCCAGTTCAATTGGCTAGTTGAAGGCAAGTTTTATACCCTGACAGCAGTTACCAATGTTACCGACGAATTGCTCTTTGCCAGAGTGGGAGCTCAGGATCCCGAGTTCAATTTGCGCCGCGATGCCGCGTTAATTTTCCGTAGAAAAGACGCCGGCGACAGCCTTTTTGTCTCGGTGATCGAACCCCATGGACGCTATAGCCCAGTTTCTGAATTGTCAGTAAACCCAAAGAGTAATATTGCTGCACTCAAAGTGGCATTCGATACTGAGGCTTATACCGCGGTTGTTATCGAGACCTTGAATAATAAGTCGAGTCTATTTATTGTCGCAAACAGAGACGCAGCAACCTATACAAAGCACCATCTAAAGATTGCCGGCAAGCACCACAATTGGCAGGGGCCTTATCATCTTGAGATGATAAGGTAGCTGATATCCATGGCCGGGGTTTATCGCCTTATGCCGGTAACCCAGTTTGCGTCTGCTACTGGATAAGTCAAAGCTAGCTTATATTGGTAAGACCAATGCAATCTTATTGTCCACTTTATAGCCATAGAGTTGCCTCTAGATTTTGATCCAAATTCCCGCTGATTAAGTGTTTATCGCCTATGGCGACTTTCCTGTGCCCATGCCTGAATCATAAAAAATTCAGGTTAGGCGATCCAAGTTAGGGCTATCTGCGCCCCTACATAGCATGTCTTTCAAGCTCTCTGGCGTTTTAGGATGCTCAGTCACACTAATGCCGCGGTTAGTTTATATTGAGGCTATCCAAAAGCGGGTATTGGTAAGGCCAATATGGTTGACATCTTGGCTGTAATCTGTGATTGTTGCCTCAGTTATTAAAATTACGAGGGGAATAATAATAATGAATAATAAGATGAAGAGGCTGTTTGCTGGTCGCCAGCGTGCGTTTGAATTGATAGCGCTTTTGGGAGTTGCGGCTATAGCTGCTTCTTTGCCGAGTTTTTCATATGCGCAGGAAGCCCAATCCGGCATTGATGAGGTCGTAGTTACTGGATCCCGTGAGACTATCCGCAATTCAATTGCTGCCAAGCGTCAGTCCGATACAGTTTTTGATGCGCTTTCCGCAGCGGAAATCGGTGAGCTACCAGCTCTCTCCATTGGTGAAGCCCTTGAAAACCTTACCGGCGCCTCGTCTCACCGAGAGCAGGGTGGTGCCACAGAAATTTCAATTCGCGGCTTGGGGCCTTTCCTAGGTTCGACCGTTATGAATGGTCGAGAAGCGACCAATGGTAGTGGTGACCGTTCTGTTAACTTCAGCCAGTTCCCATCAGAGTTGTTTAATAAAATCGGTATTTATAAGACTCAAGAAGCTAGCTTTATTGAGGGCGGTGTATCCGGTCAAATTGCGCTTGATACCCTTCGTCCCCTTGATTACGGCAAGCGTCGAGCTCAAATCGCGGTCAAAGGGGGTTACAACCCGAACAACGCGAATATAGATCCCAATGCGGGCGATATTAAATATAGAACCACATTTAGCTTTATAGATCAGTTCGAAACAGAATCTTTAGGTAGCATTGGTGTGTCTCTGGGCTTGCAAAAAAACGATGCAACCAACCCTGAAGCTGAGTACCGGTCGACGAGTAATTTTGGTACCTGTTTAAATGATCCGACCCTCGCAGTGGGCATGTCGCGAACCAGTTCGGGTAACTGTAATTCGGGTAGCTCTGAGGTTCAGACTGAGGTGTTTACGGGAACACCCTATGTATTTACCTCCAGTTCTCGCCGCTTTCGTCACAACACCACCGATGACGCTCGCGACTCAGTGTTTGCTGCAGTGCAGTGGCAGCCCAATGACAAGCTCGATATAAATCTCGATATTCAGCAGGCAGACCGTACCTTTACCGAGGAGCGTAACGATTTGGTGTTTGCCGAGATGCGTCGGGTTTCGGCTGGAAATGTTGATGACTACTACAACACAATGGCTGACGATAATTTTCAGACTAACGGGGCGGCAATCACTCAGTTCAGAAATGCGGGCCGGGTGGAGTCCAACTCCGAGTACATGGAGCGAATTGAAGAATATGATGGCGCGGGTTTGACCTTTGATTATGCCTATAGCGACCGTTTATCACTGTCGTTCGATGTGTCTAAGTCTAAAACCGAGCGTCGAGAAAATATTTGGGGTGTTCGTCTTCAGTCTGAATCCACCAATATTGGTAATGTTGCGCGGATCAACGCAGATGGAAGCAGTTCGACAGACCGGCCTTTTGCCATTCATGATATGAGCTATACGGATGCCGATGTAGGGCTAGTCACCGTCGAAAATTTTGATGTTACTAATCATGATATTTTTGCTGACAGTGCGCGCACAAGAATTGATTTAAACGCATCACGTGATCATGAAATTAACTCCTATCGCAGTGACTTCGAGTTTCTGACAACAGATTGGGATGCAATTACCAGTATTGAGGGCGGCGTGCGCTACTCACAGATGGAATTTACGTCGTTCCCACGAACCCGGGTCGAGCAAACTCACAGTGATGAGGCTCTGGACCTTGCAAACGTGGCCTGTCGAGTTGATTTTCCAGAGACTGATTTCCTCTCTGAGTCATCCAATGACAATAACCTGATCACCAATATAGATTCGAATGGCAATGTTATCGCGCAGGGTACAGGCAGCAGTTTCGCCGCTTTCGACACCCTCTGCTTGGTCGATGAACTCTATGCTACAACCACACCAGGTGAGGCGGCGCCGGGCACTCCAGAGCCTACCTTGGATAATATCTCGAACTTAAATGTGACCGAAGACAGTTTGGCCGCCTATGTGCAGTTCAACTACGAAACCACATGGGGCGACTATCCTGTGCGCGGTAACTTTGGTTTGCGGGTAGTGCAGACTGAGGTTGAGTCAATTGGATACCGAAATGAATTTACCCTTGTTGACGCCGACCTTTTGGACCCAACTAACTCAGTCTATCTAGAGGCTGTTCCAGGTAGCCTGACGACTCAAACTGGTGGCAATAGCTACACTGAATTCCTGCCCAGCTTTAACCTGGTGGCAGATATTAGCGACCAGACACTGTTTCGTTTCGGTGCTTATCGAGGAATGTCTCGTCCAGATCCAGATGCGATGGGTTATGGCAGAAGTTTGAATATTGATTCTGATGGTGAGGAAACCTCTCTGAGCGATTTCACCGGCCGAGCAACTGCTCTGGGTAATCCCCGATTACAGCCAATGATGTCGGTGAATTTTGATGCTGCGCTCGAGCACTATATGAATGACGACACTATGTTGGCCTTTGGTGTTTATACCAAGAGCTTCCAAGGCGGCTTTGGTGTTACTCAGCAAACAGAGGACTTTGTGATCGACGGTGAAATTTTTCCTGCCTTGGTATCTACCAGTCAAACCAGCGATGAGACGTCGACCATTAGGGGCCTTGAAATCACCGCGACACATAACTTTGATTATCTTCCCGGCTATTTGAGTGGGTTGGGCTTCAAGTTGAGCTACAACCAAGCTACCTCTGATTTTGAGTTTGAAGATGTACGCATGGGCAATCTGGAAGTCATAGATGGATCCGGTAATGTCGTTCAACAGACTGGCATTATTCCTCCCAGTGAACTGTTCGGCTTCTCCGAGCGCGTAAGTTCAGCGCAGCTTTATTACCAGATTGGTGATTTAGATCTGTCGCTTATCAATAAGAAGCGCAGCGAATACTTTCAGCAGTTCATAAGCTCTCCAGGCACCATCAGACTGATCGACGCTGCCAATGTCTGGGAGTTTAAGGCGCGCTATAAGTTGATGTCGAACGTGACTCTGAAGTTTGAGGGTATCAACATCTTCGATGAGCCTAAGACTCAATATAACCCGACTAGCGATCACCTGGCCGAGGTTAATAGCTATGGTCCGCGTTACTATTTCGGCGTTACTGTTAAGTTTTAATTAAAACTAGAACATCTCCCAGGCTCATTTAGTCAGGGAGATTTCAAGGTTTAATACCAGAATTCTCGTTTTCATCCAGTATGTTACTGATGCTTAAAATCAATAAGGGGTAGGTCAGCCGTGAGTGTTGTCGATAGATTAAGAGTGGCGTCAAGCTGATGAATAGCCTGTATCCATTACTTCGCCTAGTCTCTTTTTCAGGACTATTTGCGCTATCGATCTGTGCTGGAAACATTGCCGCAGAAGATGTTGGGGTGCCGGTGATTGTCAATCCGGGCTTTGAATCTGGGTGGGCAGGTTGGGTGGATGGAGACTCAACTGGTACTGGCACTGCGATTTCAGATAATGCCAACAGCGGCTCCAAATCAGCGAAGTTGTCAGAAAAGGCGTCCTACGTTGCGCAGGTTGTGCAGGTTGTGTCAGGCACAACCTATAGGCTCACGGCATTTGTTCGCGGCGGCGGCAATCTCGGGGTCAAGGTTGGCAGTGATATTTTCTTCGAGCAGCAGGACCGCAAAAGTAGTGATTGGCGCCAACTTACTGTTAATTTTAACTCTGCTGATAATACCGCAATAACCGTATTTGGTGGCTTCGCTGGTAAGGAAGTCCGCTTTGATGATTTCGCTCTGCTGGTAGCCTCCAACGATGATCAGGCCGCCGATAGCAGTGTCAGGTTTCTCAGTTCCCGTTCTGGCGGATACGGGCTATCCCCGGATTTGACGCCAGGGCAAAATTTCGATTTAGCTGACTGGTATTTGAATACCCCGGGTGATGTTGATGGCGATAGCAGATCAGATCGCTTCTCTGAGTCTGATTTGGCTAAGGGGTTTAATGATCCGCGCTATTTCTATACTGGGTCCGATGGTGGTTTGGTTATGCGTTCTACTATTGGCGGAGCTAAAACATCCAAAAATACTCGGTTTACACGCACTGAGTTGCGCGAGATGCTGCGTCGAGGCAACGGCTCAATTACCACTCGGCTTGATGACGGCAGTCCGAATAAAAACAACTGGGTATTCTCTTCTGCACCTCCGCGCTCGCAGCTTGCAGCTGGTGCTGTGGACGGCACTTTGGAGGCTACGCTGGCTGTAAATCATGTCACCATAACTGGCGAAGCAGGGCAGGTAGGACGAGTGGTGATAGGCCAGATACATGCCCATAAGGATGAGCCGATCAGGCTCTATTATCGCAGGTTGCCGGGACATGCTCGGGGTTCTGTGTACGCCGCTCATGAGGTATCGCGAGGCGATGATATCTATGTTGATCTGATTGGTAGCCGATCCAGTGCAGCCACGGATCCTGTAGATGGCATCGCTCTGAATGAAAAATTCTCCTATGTGATTGAGGCGCAGGGGCATCAGCTCAGCGTTCGCATAATACAAAATCAAAAGGTCAGGGCTGAATATAGCTTTGATTTGACTAACAGTGGTTATGACGTAGTGAAAGACTATATGTACTTCAAAGCCGGCGTTTACAACCAGAATAATTCTGGCGACCCGCAAGACTATGTCCAGGCGACTTTTTACAAACTCGAAAATAAGCATAGAGGTTACCAGTGATGGGTAACAGTTTGAGTCGGGATCAAATTAGTATTCAAATTTTCCTGATTTTTTAGCGGCATATTGTGGATTAAATCGATGCGCTCTATGGGCGCAAATAAAAATAATAAGATTCTCTTGGGAGTGATAACTATGAATATAAAACTGATGACCTCTGTTTTGGCTGCGGTGGCCTTGGCTGGTTGTGGAGGCTCTAGTGATAAAAGCCTCACAACGGTTAACGCCGCTGCTAGTGTGGCTATCTCTGGCATGCCAGAGTCCGGTCAACGACTCAATATGCTGCTGACAGATGCGAATGGTTACCTGCCTGGAAATCTGACTATCCAGTGGTCAGCTGATGGCAGCCCCATAGCTGATGCAACTGGTGACGACCTGGACCTCAGTGATGCACTGATCGGTTCTGCTATCGCAGTGTCGGTTAGCTTTACCGATAACGACGGTTTTGCCGAGGACGTAACATCTGCTGCGACCGCTACAGTGGCTCCTGAACCTGCCGTCAATGAAGCTGCAAGTGTGGCTATTTCTGGTGCCGCCCAGGTCGGTCAAACCTTGACTGCAACGGTGACTGATGGAAACGGTGCTGCAGGTGCAGTGAGTTATCAGTGGCTGGCCAATGGTGTAGCCATCGCTGGTGCAACCTCTGATTCCTATGTATTAACCGAAAGCGAGTTCACCGCAACTATCTCTGTGACTGCAACCTACACTGATGATGAAGGCTTTGCTGAAACGCCTACTGCACCGTCAACTGGTGCTGTGGTTTCGTCTGAAGTAAATTCTGTCGGTGTGCTGGCGATTGCCGGTGATGTCACCGTTGGCTCTTCAGTTACTGCCGCTATTACAGACGGCAATGGCACAAATACAGTGGTTTATCAGTGGACGGCCGATGACGTCGATATTTCTGGTGCCTCTGACGCGACCTTCACTATTACCAGCGCTCAAATTGCGACTGTGCTGTCGGTAACCGCGGACTACACCGATGCAGATGGCTATGTTGAGGCTCTTAGTGTCGAACATAACGATGTGGTGTACAGCTTTATCGCAACGGGTGAGGCGACTCTTGCGTCCGCTCTGGCCAGTGCAGCTGATGGCGACTGGATTGGTATTGCCGATGCGCAAAACGGCGATGACTATGAAAATATGGCCGAGATGACTATTGGCAGTAACAATATGATGATCACCAGAACTGCGGGTAGTGCCGCTGTGATCACCGGTGAAACCTGTATCCAGTTTGGCAGCTCTACTTCTGGCGTTGTTATGGATGGCCTAGTGTTTAATAACCTGACCTTTGATTATGACACTAGCTGTCTCAGCCCCGATGCCTCTGTGGTATTGCACGGCGACGGCAATATTATGCGCAACAACCAGTTCCTGGGTGACCAGAATCCGCGTAGCAGCGATTTTGGTTCCAGTGATGAATATCATTATGTGACAGTTAATGGCACCAATAACCTTGTTGAACGCAACCTGTTTACCAACAAGGCAACAGCCAATAACTTCGAAGGCTCGGCGATCAGCATGTATGTCAATGGCGATGCTGGTGCCGCTGAGGGAAATACTGTTCAGTACAATCTGTTTAAGGACTTTGGCGATAAAGACGGTTCAAGAGATTCAAATACCTTTGCTGTTCAGGTAGGTCGATCTACAGGCAGTGATGCTAAGGGTACTGGCTCTCACCTGGTTCAGTACAACCGTTTTGATAACGTTAACACCAACCGTCGCTTGATTATGGTTCAGGGTGGTGGCAATACTATTCATGGCAACACGATCCTCAATTCCCTGGGTAATATTGCCCTTGAAAATGGCTTTGGCAACACAGTGTCGGAAAATATTGTTATCTCAAGTGCTCTGAAGAGTGAGGACGGTGGTATTTCATTCGCGCCTCTGGGTCATACCATTGTCGATAACTTTATTGGTAATACCACGGCGACTTCATCGGATCGCGCCGCTCTGCATATTGACTCTGACCCGCTGGATGCCTCTTCAAGTGCGGATATTATTGCTGACACCTCTCTTGATCTGACCACGGTTATTGCGCGCAATAGCTTTATTAACAATGATCGCGCCATACAGTTTGAATTTGGCAGCAACGATAACTGCGCACTGTTTAGCTATCTGTTAGATTTTGACGATAACCTGATTGCTAACCAGGCCGATGCCAATAATCTGTTTGGTACAGCTGGCGATAGTGCCGGTGATGGTGACCCTGCGATCCATGAGTCTGGCTACTTGGGCAAGGGTTGCGCGATGGCCACGGCAACGGATTTCGATAACAATCATATTTACTCGGCCAGCCTTTCTGATTCTAATACCTTTGACTTCAACGGCATAGGTGCTGGTGTGGACGGTAATATTGGTGCCGATGGTACTGAAGATGGCGCCACTCTAACGGCTCCAGATGCCAACTTGCTAGTTGAAGGCGCAGGCCCAGATGCTGGTATAGGTGTGGATATTGATATCCTCAGCTTTGTGCAAGAGGCCAATGTAGGCCCCAACACAACCTGGGTTGGTGGTGTGGTTGAAGAGGCCCCAGCGGTAGTGGCTGAGGATCCAGTTTTGGTCAATGCGGGCTTCGCGAAGTTGGCCAAATCCTCGGGTTCTGACTGTGCCTGCGCTGGCTGGATTAATAATGGCATTGGTGATGATGGCGAGAGTAGCACTGGTAATGATTCTGATGTGGTTAAGTTTGACAATCTTGAGCCTGACGCTATCTACCAGGAGTTTGCGGTGACTGCCAATGGCGAGTATCAAATCGATATCCTAGCTGCGTTTAAGAGCTCTGAAGGTGGTTCCTACCCCAGTGAATTAGAGGTAAGGGTGTTAACCGGTACTGGCTATGATGCTGGCTACACGCCGACATACTATACCGCTACTGTCGATATGCCGCGGAACGATCTAGGCTATAGCTCGATCGCACAGGTAGAAGCCGTTGAAAATAATTTGTTAACGCAAGTCATCAGTAACCCAGGTAACACCAGTTATAACGCCTATACCTACAGTTTTAATGTTGGAGACAATACTAGTGTTGCGCTCTTTATTAGAGGTATTGGTGGGCCAGCTACCGGCGGTGCCGGAAATGAGCGCGGATATAACAGTGGCGATGAGGAAATACGTGTTGATTCGGTAGCCATCACAGGGAAGTAAGCAGGACAACAGAAAGTACTATTGTTTGCCGCTTTGATAGAGCATGGCAGTTGTCTGTCAGGCTCTATTAGACGCCGTTTTCAAAGACTATGAATCAGCAGTTATTACTCTCAATATCTGGAAGAGTACTTTGCCAATGACACTTCTATAAGAGACATCTATATGCGCTTTTTTACTGCCACCTGCCTTATTGTTTCAGTGGCCTTAGCGGGCTGTGGCGGCGGCTCTACTACATCTGATACGGCCGCTACTGTTGTTGCTGAACCAGCAGCGCCAGCAGCCAATAATGCAGGTTCTGTTACCTCGATGGGCAATAATCAGGTTGGCCAGACGTTGACTGCGGTGGTAACCGATCTCGATGGTGCCAACGGCACTATCAGTTACCAGTGGTTTGCCGATGGGATTGCAGTTGCTGGAGCCTCTGCCGAGACCTATGATCTAACCGGTGCTGATGTAAATATTGATATAAGGGTGCGGGCCAGCTACACAGATGATAATGGCTTTATTGAATCACCGCTGTCGGATTCAAATGGGCCTGTGTTCGCGGCCAGTGGATTGGATCCCAATGTGCCTCCTGGACAAAATTTTGATTTGCTCGGCTGGAAGTTAAATACCCCCGAAGCAGACTCCCGCGGTCTGGCTAACAGGATTGACGAGGTCGATTTGGCTGCTGGATACACAGATGCGGAATATTTTTGGACTGGTGCTGATGGGGGCATGGTTTTTCGTGTCACCAATGCGGGGGCAACCACCTCGGCGAATGCCAGTTATCCACGTACCGAGCTGCGCGAGATGCTTAGGCGCGGCAATACCAGTATTAGTACCCGTGGTTCTGATGGCAGCCCCAATCTAAATAATTGGGTATTCTCAAGCGCACCGGCTTCAGCCCAGGCAGCGGCTGGTGCGGTTGATGGAGAGTTAAAGGCGACGCTGGCAGTGAATGTCGTGACCACCTCCGGTAGTAGCAGCCGTGTTGGGCGATTGGTTGTGGGCCAGATTCATGCGAAAGATGATGAGCCGGTCCGGCTCTACTATCGCAAGCTTCCTGGGCATCAGCGAGGCTCAATCTATGCTGCGCACGAAATCAATGGTGGAGACGATATCTATTATGAGATTGTCGGCAGTAAATCCAGCTCGGCCTCTGACCCTGAGAACGGTATTGCCTTAGATCAAATTTGGTCCTATGAAATCCTTGCCCAGGGCAACCAGCTGTGGGTAACCATTCGCAGTGGTGATCTCGATGGCGAGATTTTAGGCACTACTGATATAGATATGAGCATGAGTGGCTACGATATTGCCGACGACTTTATGTATTTTAAAGCTGGGGCCTATAACCAAAACAATACTAGCGATGGTGGTCTTGCAGATGATTTTGCCCAGGTGACGTTCTATCAACTAGAGGCCAGCCACAACTAGGCGCAGTTAACCCGAGCTGTTTTAACTTGGCCTCAGGGGCTGGAGACAGGTTCGCGGCTAACGACTGGCCTGTAATAAAAACACCATTAATGCTTTCTGCGCATGCAAGCGATTCTCTGCTTCATCCCACACCACCGAAATAGTCTCATCTTCCATCAACTCGCCAGACACTTCTTCATCTCTGTGAGCCGGCAGGCAATGCATAAACAATGCGTTATCTGCGGCATGGGCCATCAGTGCATGATTCACCTGAAAGCCTGCAAAGTGCTTTAGTCGCTCGTCCTGTTCGCCTTCCTGCCCCATTGAGGCAAATACGTCGGTGGTTACCAAGTCCGCGCCAGTGGCGGCTGTGACAGGATCATTGGAGACCCTGAGGCGGTCACCGGCTTCTGCGACTAAGGTTGCATCAGGTTCATAGCCAACCGGGGTGGCGATCTGTAATTTGAAATCAAACTGGATGGCGGCATTGATCCAGGAGCTGCACATATTGTTGCCATCTCCAATCCAGGCAACGGTTTTGCCTTGGATGGGGCCGCGGTGTTCGACAAAGGTCTGCACGTCGGCCAATAGTTGGCAAGGATGATATTCATTGGTTAGTGCATTGATCACTGGCACTTTAGAATTGGCCGCAAAGCGCTCGACGATCTCTTGACCATGGGTCCTGATCATTACTATATCCACCATACGTGAGATTACGCGAGCGGAGTCTTCAATCGGTTCGCCACGGCCTAGCTGTGTGTCGTTGGATGACAGGAAGATGGCGCTGCCACCAAGCTGTGCCATACCGGCTTCAAAGGACACTCGGGTTCTGGTAGACGACTTCTCAAAAATCATGCCCAACACTTTGCCCTTAAAAATGGGTTCTTGGCGGCCTTCACGTTTGGCCGCTTTCATTTCAATGGCTAGGTCGATTACCTCACCTAATTCGGCAGGGCTCAGGTCGCGCAATGAGAGAAAATGTCTAATCGCCATAAGGGGCTAGTCCTGTATAAAGTCTTTAATCAGCGGTGCCAAAATGGCTACCACTTGGTCAGCTTCGTCGTCGGTCATGATAAACGGCGGTAATAATCTAATTACCGAATCGGCGGTGACATTAATAATTAAGCCTTGTGCCATTGCCGCAGGGAATAATGATTTGCAGGGTTTGTTGAGTTCAATACCAATCATGCAGCCTTTGCCGCGAATCTCAACCACATGCTCTACGCCGGCCAGCGCCGCTTTAAAGCCAGCCATAATTCTATCGCCCAGTACTGCGGCTCGTTCACTGAGCTTTTCATCTTGCAATGTATTAATAGTGGCTAGTGCTGCGGCACAGGCTAGCGGGTTGCCGCCAAAGGTTGAGCCATGATTACCCGGCTGCATAAGCTCCGCAGCTTCGCCATGGGCCAAGCAGGCGCCAATGGGCACACCATTGGCGAGACCTTTAGAGGTGGTCACCACGTCGGGAACAATACCGCTGTGTTGGTAGTAAAAATATTTTCCGGTACGGCCATTGCCAGTCTGCACTTCATCGAGCATTAACAACCAGCCGCGCTGGTCACAAAATTCACGCAGCTGTTGCAGGTATTCAGCGCTGGCCATGCGAATGCCGCCTTCACCCTGAATCGGTTCGACCAAGAGGGCGCAGATGCTGGGGTTATTGTCGGCAACGGTGGTCAGTGATTCCATGTCATTAAACATCGCGCGGGCAAAGCCTCGCACTAGGGGTTCAAAGCCGGCCTGCACTCTACGTCCACCTGAGGCGCTCAAGGTAGCCAGGGTGCGGCCATGAAAGGCATTGTCCATGACTAACACTGTGGGCAGTTTGATGCCTTTCTTATGGCCGTGAAGGCGAGCCATTTTTATTGCCGCTTCGTTCGCTTCAGCGCCTGAATTGCCAAAAAATATCTTATCCATGCCAGAGGCAGCGCATAACTTATCGGCCAATTCTTGCTGGTTTGGAATGGTAAAAAAGTTAGAGCAGTGGGTCAGTGTTGTGGCTTGCTCGGCCACTGCTTTGGCCACTGCCGGATGAGAGTGACCCAGGCCACAGACAGCGATACCTGAGAGGGCGTCGAGATATTCATTGCCCTCTGCATCCCACAGCCGAGCGCCAGCGCCTTTAACAAGGGTAGCCGCTCTGGTGCCATAGGTGTTCATCAGTGTCTGGTTGGTCATCGTCTCTCTCGCATCCTTTGCATATTTAAAAATAATAAAAAAAGGCAGCTATGCTGCCCCTGATTGGTACGGTATTTGTTTGAATTTACTTTGGTATAAGGTAAATACTCATCTCAAAGCTAAATAGTAGCGCGGTTTATTTGTACTCGCAATGCTGGATTGCTCTCTTTACAGGGCTTATCTAGCGGCGCTTGATCCAAGCCATCAATCCGGTGATGGACAGAATACACACCAACAAGCCAATAAGGTCGATAAAGAGCACGCCAAACTGACCGAAGAAGCGGCCACTGTGGAGATCGAGAATCAGGGTTTCCAGTGAAATGCTGGGTCCAGATGCCTGCTCTTTAAGCTGTTTTTGTAGCGATTTTGGCAGTGGCGCTGAGGCCAATTGGCTATCCACTAGAGTCTCGGAGAGGGTCGCTATATCCACTGATATAAGCGCCAGACTCTCGGGATTAAATTCCACAGTGGCTGAATCGGTGATCAGGTAAACCCTATTAGCTATGGTGGCCACAGTCTTTGTGTTCGCCGGCAGTCCATCGATGGGGCGGAATTGTTCGACGAACTCTCCATCAGCAGTGAGCAGTATTAGCCCATCGGCACAGAGGGCAAAAACACTGTTGGCAGTTTGGGCTACTGCGCTGAGTGGCGCAGTGCAGGGCGCGATGCTATTGCCATCCACTAACAGTCGTTTATTGCCATCGTTATAAAACCAACTTTCCCTGACTTCGAATCCCTCCGCGGCTGGCACTTCAAAGCCATACCACGACAGCAGCCAGTTAGTGGAGAGATTGATTTGATTAAGTTTTAGGCCCGGTGAATGGTTTAGTGCAAATCCACTGATTGCGAGAAAAATAAGTACCACGAATGTCGACAGGCCAAGACGGCGATGCCAGAGCATATTGGTTTTAATCCCATTGATGGGCTGATTTAGCTTGGGCTTATTGCGCATGAGTTCTATGGTTTATTGGGGCGGGTGAGTGGCGGTGCTTTGGTTCACTACGCCATGATAGTACAAAGCCAGTGCCGCGACCTTATTAACTGCCCACACCGACAGTGTTGCGCCGGTAATGCCGTCAATATTTTGATTTAGGCGATAATCCTCTTGCAGAGCTGCACCGTTGTATTGCGCTGTATAAGCTGGGTAACGCACTTCGCCGCCACGGCTCTCGCGATAGGCGAGAATTTTCACCTGCTGTATCACATCGTCTTCCACCACTACGCCGATGGTGATCGGCATCTCTTTGCCAATTTCCTCAAGAATCCAGGCGCTTTTGTTGTTGCTCTGATGGTAGCGTATGCGCAATCCCCGCACTGGCCGATCCATTATTGCAGCGGCCTGGGCGCGAATCTCTGGGGTCAGCCAAAGTACCTTGGGCTCTGCTTGCAGAGGGGCAAACACCTCGGCGACAAAATCTGGCCCAGACTGAAGAACCCCCTTGGCACTCACTGAAAATGAGGCCGCGGAGGTGAGAATAAAAAGAGCCGCTGTGGCTATTGTCACAGCAACTCGGTAGAACTTATTAAGCATTTAGGTCAACGCCATTAGAAGGAATAACCGACACCCATATTGATACCGTCGTAGCCAGTTTTGCTCGGAGTATCCTGATTTTGGTAGTCTATTTTAAACACGACATTAGGATGCAGCCAGTAGTTAAGGCCAATATCAAATTGCTCGACTGCTGTATTGGTGGCGCTGCCGGCAAGGTTGTCGTATTCGCTGTAACGGGCAAACAGGCCGATATTGTCGCTGATGCGGTAGCTTGGCTCTATATAGAAACCAGTCTGCTCGTCTGCGCCCACTGCTACATTGTTAATCGCACTATCAAAGTCCCACTGGGCATAGAGTGCACGGAGCTGGAAGTCATCGCGCTGCCAGGCCACGTGAGTCTCGAACAATGTGCCGCCAATCGCTTCACCTTCACCCTGATGAACATCCTGCTGCACCTGTACCGAGGCAGCTATTTCGAGTCCCGGAATAGCGGTGTATTTTAAACGACCGGTAAAGGCGAAATTATCTGCTTTGGCCTTGCCGACTTTCTGTCGACCATCTCGCGGCTTGTATTCACCGGAGTCTAAAAAGAGTCCAGAGTGAACCGCCACATCATAGGACAGCCCTTGGCTGATCTCGCCGTGAATGGCTGCGCCACCTTCCCACCAAGTAGCAGGGATAATATTCTTCTCTACGGTGTTGCGTTCAATACCGTAGAAAGTATTCGGCTCATGAGTCTCGTTAATGATACCTACGGGTATTAGGAATAGACCCGCTTTAGCACTGTGCTGGCTGGCAAAATCCCATTCTATATAGGCTTGCTCTAACTCGACTTCGCCTGGCTGACCTTCGCCGGCAATACTGTGCTCAACCTCTAGCTCGGAAAAGAAACGGATATCATCAGAAAACTGATGACCGGTAAACATCACAAAACGGTGAAAGTCCATTGCGTCTTTGCTGGCGGCGGAATCATCGCGATCTAGGCTGTTGTAGTGCAGTTCACCATAACCGCCAAAAGTCGTCTTGCTGCTTGCGCTGGGGGCCATGGAAATTTGTTCAACGGCGCTAATAGTTGCTTCAGCAATCACTTCAGTTTCTTGTATCCGCGCATCATTGTTGCGCAGTTGTTGTTTCAGCGTGGCGATCTCGCCCTGCTGTTGTTGAATCATTTCCCACATTTCCTCCAAGCTAGGAGTTGCTGCTTGGGCGGCAGCAGTAAGGTTCAAGCCAATAATGGTGGCGAGAAGTTGCTTCTTCATGTCTTTATTTCCTTGAAATAGTTTTATTGAAATATGACTGACTTCGCTTGTCGATACCTGAGAATACGTTTGCGAGCAGGTCATGGGTTACAACAGGCGCTACTATAATAATATCTAAACGCAAATGCAAATCATTATCATTTGTATTTAAGCAGTGATCTATCTAAACATGACGAGAGTTGTGAGTATTGGCCTAAATAAATTCCCTGATGCGGTGTTGTCGGTGAGACTAAACGGGTAAAATGCCCACCAGATGCAGTGCACTTCAGCACAATTACTAATTTCAGAGGATTTGTCTCTATGGACATTATGGAAACCATTCGTGAACAGGTAGAGAACAACGCAATTATTCTCTATATGAAAGGCTCGCCCAATCAACCGCAGTGTGGCTTTTCTGCCCGCACAGTGCAGGCGTTGATGGAGTGCGGACAGCGCTTTGCCTATGTGGATATTCTCTCCAACCCGGAAATTCGCACCAACTTGCCGACTTACGGTAACTGGCCCACTTTTCCGCAGCTGTGGATTAAAGGCGAGCTGATCGGTGGTTGTGACATTATTGCTGAGATGCATCAGAAGGGTGAATTAAAACCCCTTATGGATGAAGCAGCACCAGCCGAAGAAGCTTAAAACCTTTAGCCTATAAACCTGTAGTCTATTTGTTAACGATCACGCCGCAGACTAGTCATTTATTGATAGTCTGCGGCGTTTTTGTTTGTTCAGTTTTTACTCACGGCCAAGCTGACCTAGAACCTGTTTTTTGTGCCTTGATCGCGATACTTTGAATGGAGCAGAGACTACAATGCGGGGCGCTCATGTAATCAGATGCGCTTGGCGCCCTTTAGCCACACAACTCTATAAAAAAGGATTTTGCTCTATGAGTCTATTTCGTCTCGGCCTATTGGCCACATTAACCGCTACACCTCTCCTGGCTACTGCTGACATTGCCGGCCTCTATGCAGGCACCGGCGTTTGGCAATCGAGCCCGACCGGTACTCTGGGTAATACCAGTATCAGTCTTGAGAATACGCTGAATTTTGATGAAGAAAACAGCAACTATTTTTTTATTGCCCTAGAGCATCCAATCCCCCTGCTGCCCAACCTGCGTCTTACACGCACGGATCTGGAGTGGGCCGGGCAGGGCGTAGTCTCTGCGGGAACCAGCCTCGATGAAGTGGTATTTCCAAGTGATCAGGCAGTTGCGGCAGATCTCGATCTCAGTCATACCGAAGTCACTTTTTACTATGAAATCTTGGACAATATTGTCGACTTGGATCTGGGCTTAACGGCGCGCCTGTTTGACGGTGAAGCCAGTTTGATCGGAGCAACCCAGCAGGAGCGTATCGAGCTAGATGCCGTGATCCCGATGCTCTATGGCAGAGCTGGAATCGACCTTCCGTTCACTGGACTCTCTGCTGCCCTGAGCGGCAACTGGGTTAACGTCAATGATGTGAGCCTGACCGACTGGAGTGCTGAAGTGAATTATGATTTTAAAATTGCGCCCACTCTCGAGGCTGGTCTGAGTATTGGTTATCGCTCAATGCTGATTGAAATTGATGATCAGGACGAGCTGCAATCTGATGCTGAATTTGACGGACTGTTTATTGGTCTGCGACTGGTGCTCTAGTTGGGGCTGATGTGAGACGCTCATGGAAAAAGCCTGATATTACGACCTCAGGCTTTTCCATGGGCGACGAATCTCGTCATGGCGAATAACGTACTCGCCGGTTTTACGGTCATTAAAGAAATGGTGCAAGGCCAGCTCCACAACTGGAAAAGCCAGCTCTCCCCAGGGAATATCCGCTTCATCAAACAGCGCTACCTCTGAGGACTCAAAGGTGGCATTAAACTTGGGTTCTGCGAGCCTAGCGCGATAAAACACATAGACCTGATTAATCTGCGGAATATCAAACAGCGCGTAGAGGCTTGGCTCCACCACTTGGGCATTAGCCTCTTCTTCGCACTCGCGCAGTGCGCCCGTTAGAGAGGACTCACCGTTCTCGAGAAAGCCCGCGGGCAATGTCCAGCAACCGTGACGCGGTTCAATGGCGCGGCGGCAGAGCAACACTTGATCGCCATACACCGGCAACACCCCGGCAATCACCTTAGGGTTTTCATAGTGAATCGTCACGCAGTGAAGGCACACATGACGTTCGCGATTATCCCCCTCGGGGATCTGTTTGATAACGGACTTGCCACAGCTAGAACAAAAATTCATGAAATTCTCAGAAATAGAAGATAGCCGAGTATAATGCACAAATGTTAGAAACTATTAAAAATCGCTTAAAAAGCTTCCCCTTGGATCGTCATCAGCCTAGCCCGCAAGAGCAGGGCTCAATGGCCGCTGTGCTGATTGCCCTGCACGGTGACAATGCGGACCCCCAAGTTATTTTGACTCAGCGCGCATTCCATCTGAATAATCATGCCGGTGAGGTCGCCTTTCCCGGAGGAATGTGGGACGCAACAGACAGTGATTTATTGCACACGGCACTGCGGGAGGCTGAAGAAGAAATCGGTCTGTCCCCCAGTTTGGTGCAACCGATCGCCACACTTCCGGTCGCCTCACCGAAGCGCCGCAGTCTCAAAGTCACGCCCTTTGTTGGTCTGGTCGATGGCCCGTTGAATTTGACCGCAGATCCCAGTGAAATTGGTGCACTATTTGACGCCCCTCTGCGGTTGTTTATGAATATTGAAAACTACGATTATTTTGATATGCAAACTGAGCATGGTGCACTGAGCTTCCCCTTTCTTCCGTATAACGGCTATAAAATTTGGGGCTTTACCTTAAAGGTGCTTACCGATATGTTGAATGCCACTTTAGAGGCGGATATCCACCTCAACTATCCCAGCGATGAGCGCATCGAAGAGTTACGTCAGAGAGCTGAATTGAAGTAGCGAGCTGAATTAAAACAGAGAGAAAAACAATGATTTACCGAATTGGCGACCAGACCCCCGTGATTGATGCCAGTGTGTTTGTCGCCCAGAGCGCAGACGTGATCGGCCAGGTTACGCTAAAGGAGCATTCCAGCGTCTGGTTCAATGCGGTGATTCGCGGTGACTGTGATCGTATTGAAGTGGGTGCGCGAACTAATATTCAAGATGGCGCTGTGCTCCATTGCGATATAGGTCAGCCACTGATTATTGGTGAAGATGTCACCGTCGGCCACAACGCCATGATCCACTGTCTTGAAGTGGGCGATCGAACCCTGATCGGAATCAATGCGGTAATTCTCGATGGTGCCAAAATTGGCAGCGACTGTATTATTGGTGCCAACACATTGGTTAAAGCGGGCAGTGTGATTCCTGATGGCTCGTTGGTGGTAGGTTCTCCAGGAAAAGTGATTCGCCAGTTGGATGAGCAGTCTCGCACTATGTTGCTCGGTTCAGCGGCATCTTATGTCCATGAAGGAAAAGTCATGTTAAACGAGCTTGTTGAGGTTCAGCGCTAATGTCCGATAAGCCGGTAAAGTCACCCTGTAATTCGGTGTGCATGTTAAATGATGAAGACGTCTGCATGGGCTGCTACAGAACTTCGGAGGAAATTCGAATTTGGTCTGTGCTGAATAACGATCAGCGCCGTGATGTGGTGATTGCCTGCGGTGAGCGCAACCGCAAGGTTAATCCGTTTTACTAGGCTCTTTTTTACAAGGCTCTTTTTTACAAGGCTCTATATTTAAACGCTGAAGCCTAAGCTCGAAATTCGAAAGTTCAAAGCATCAGATACATTATTCGTCCGCTGCTACCCGCTTTTTCTTCATCGGCGTCACCGCGATCTTCTTTATCATGGTGCCGTTGATCTCTTCGGTTTCAAAGCGATAACCGTAAACCATAAAGCTGACATTGCCGTCGGGAATACTCTCCAGCTGCTCAAGGGCTACACCATTCAGAGTCTTGGGGCCATCGGTAGAGAGGCTCCAACCAGTGGCCTTGTTAATTTCGCGAACAGTGGCGGCACCATCGATCAGGTAGCTGCCGTCGCCGCGATCTAGGACTTCATCGGCTTCATCTGCAGTGTTGGTGGTAAAGTCGCCAACAATCTCCTCAAGAATATCTTCCAGCGTCACCAATCCCTTGACGTCGCCGTACTCATCGACAACCACGGCAAAGCGATTGCGGGTCTTTTTAAAGTTCAGCAGCTGGGTGGTGAGCATCGTGCTCTCGGGGATAAAGTAGGGCTCTTCGGAAAAGCGTTTGATCGCAGCGTGAGTGACTTTTTCTGCACGGGCCAAATGGTTGGCCTTGCGGATATGGAAGATACCAACAATGTTGTTGATATCACCGTCATAGATCGGCATGCGGGTATATTCAGACTTGAACAGCTTGGCCATCAAAATATCGGGATCATCTTGGATGTCTAGCCCATTGATCTCACTGCGAGGAATCATAATATCCTCAACCGCGACGTTTTCTAAGTCGAGAATACCTTTTAACATGCCCTGGTGGCTGTCAGACATTTTATGCCCGGAGACATCGACTACCGAACGCAGCTCCTCAGTATCAAGACCATCATCCCGTGACGAGTTGGGGTCGAAGCCAAGTAGTTTTACCAAACCGTTGGTGAGCTTATTGATCGCCCATACCAGCGGCCAAAAAATTGTTAGCAGTGGTTTAAGAATATGGCTGGTTTTAAAGGCAAACCACTCGGGATTCTGAGCGGCAATGGTCTTAGGTGTGACCTCAGCAAAAACCAGCACCATAATAGTCAGTGTCGCTGTGGCCACCCAGGGCGCCGCAGCTTCGCCGACATAAATTATCGCCAGAGCATTGGCGATGATGGCTGCAAGAATATTTACCGCATTATTACCAATTAAAATCAGACCGATCAGGCGGTCAGGGGTGGCGAGTAATTTAGCTGCCCGACGGGCGCCAGAGCTCTTCTTGCGTTGATGTCTCAAGCGATAACGGTTGAGCGACATCATGCCGGTTTCAGAGCCGGAGAAAAATGCGGACAGGAGTAGCAGTATGAAAAGTGCCAACCACAGCATCGACGATTCAGAAACGTCCAAGAATTAAGAGCCTTTTATAAGAGGGCCGGACATGTTGAAGTAGTTTTTTGCTTTTAGCAATAGAGTTTTGCATGGAAGGCTGACAGCGGTTAGATAACAATTAGATAGTGGTTAGATAGTGGTTAGATAACGGTTGAGAGTTGCGGTTTAAATTAGCAGGAATTCCAACACCACTTTACTGCCCACATAGCCGAGAACAATGGCGCCAAAGCCCGCCCAGGTCCAGCGAATCGCAGTTTTTCCGCGCCAGCCCTGCACCTGTCGTCCCCAAAGCAACAGGCCAAAGAAAACCCAAGCCGCCAGGCTAAACACCACTTTATGCAAAAGCTTCTGAGCGAAAAAGTCCTCATAGAAGATAAATCCGCTGATCAGCGACAGGGTGAGCATTAGCTCCCCAGCCCAAATCAGTTCAAACAGCAGCGCTTCCATGCTCTGTAGTGGCGGGAAGGTGCGCATAAGCAAGTTCTGATGTTTATGCTTGAGTTGCCAGTTCTGATAGCCCATCAGGGCGGCTTGCAGGGCCGCTATAGCAAGCAGACTATAGGCCAGGATAGAGATCAGCACATGCAGTTGCATGCTCGGGGCTAGCAGTGTCGCAATTTTGGTACTGGGGCTGGCCATCGCGGCTGCAATGGTTATAGCTGAAATGGGAAACAGAACCAAATTGAGGCTGTGGATGGGCTTCTTTAGCCCGCTTAAAAAGACTACTACATTAATAATCAGTGAGATCAGCGCAAAAATTCTCAGCAGACTGAGGTCAAGACCCTCGGAACTAAACAGAAAATCAGCCACGGCCTGACTGTGCAAGACGATCGCCATCGCTCCAGCAATTTGAAGCGCCGTGCTTGGAATATAAATTTGTTTACGCAGCTGCAGAACCTGATAGCTAAAAGCCAAAAGGTATACCGCGATTGCTGCACTGGCAAAGAGGCTGGTCATTACATCTAAGTCGCAATTAATTTCAACAGAGTGTGTCATATTCAGGCAGCGGGGTGAAGAGTTGCGGCAATTAATTGCTATAATGCTGCGCATCTATAAAACGTCGGAAAATAGTCTCATGGCAATGTTTGAAAATCTCAGCGATCGGCTCTCGGATAGTCTTAAAAAAATCTCCGGCAAAGCCAGCCTCAGCGAAGCCAATATTCAGGATACCCTGCGGGAAGTGCGCATGGCCCTGCTGGAGGCGGATGTCGCCCTGCCAGTGGTCAAAGATTTTATCGAACAGGTCAAACAGCGCGCCCTCGGGCAAGAAGTTAATCGCAGTCTTAATCCCGGCCAGCAGTTTCTAAAGATTGTTCAGGCTGAGCTTGAATCGGTGATGGGCGAGCAGAATGAAAGCCTCAATCTAGCAGCACAACCGCCGGCGGTTATCTTGATGGCGGGTTTGCAGGGTGCGGGTAAGACCACCTCGGTCGCCAAGCTGTCCCGCTACCTGAGTGAGCGAGAGAAGAAAAAAGTCATGGTGGTCTCTGCGGATGTCTACCGTCCCGCGGCCATTGAGCAGCTCAAGACTCTGGCCAACGAAGTGGGTGCCGAGTTCTTCCCCAGTGATATCAGCCAAAAGCCAGTTGCTATCGTCAACGCCGCTATAAATAGTGCGAAGAAGAAATTTGTCGATGTACTGATTATTGATACTGCCGGTCGATTGGCTATCGACGACGAGATGATGGATGAGATCAAACAGGTCCACGCCGCCGCCAACCCCATTGAAACCCTGTTCGTGATCGACGCCATGATCGGTCAGGATGCAGTGAATACTGCTAAAGCCTTTAATGAAGCCCTGCCACTCACTGGTGTGATCCTCACTAAGGTGGATGGCGATGCTCGCGGTGGTGCCGCTCTGTCGGTGCGTCATATTACCGGCAAACCGATTAAATTCCTCGGTGTTGGTGAAAAGACCGACGCCCTAGAGCCTTTCCACCCGGAACGTATAGCCTCGCGTATCCTCGGTATGGGCGATGTAATGTCGCTGATCGAAGATGTCGAGCGCAAGGTGGATAAAAAGAAAGCCGAAAAGCTCGCGCAAAAGATTGCCAAGGGCAAGGGCTTCGATCTCGAAGACCTGCGTGATCAGCTGCAGCAGATGAATAATATGGGTGGTATGGCCGGTTTGATGGACAAACTTCCGGGCATGGGCAATATGGCGCAGATGGCGCAACAGCAAAATGTCACCAGTCAGTTTGACCAAATGGACGCGATTATCAGCTCCATGACGCCGAAAGAGCGTCGCAACCCAGATATTTTGAATGGCTCGCGTAAGCGCCGCATCACCGTGGGTTCCGGCACCACTATTCAGGATCTCAATCGTCTGCTCAAGCAGCACAAGCAGATGGGTAAGATGATGAAAAAAATGAAGGGCAAGGGCATGCAAAATATGATGCGCGGGCTCGGTGGTGCTATGGGTGGCGGCCCTGGCGGTTCTATGCCACCAATGGGCGGGCTGCCTCCAGGTGGTTTCCCGCGCCGCTAGATTGCGCTGATAGTCAGGCGCTAGCTGGCTGCAAGGCTAGATTTTCAATCACAGTAGCTTACTGTTCAAAGATGTTTCCTTTTAGTGTTTTATGACGTAAGATACCGCGCCTTTCGGGGAGCTGCGTCCAATGCTGCGCGGCCCTTTTAAAAGCATCAACTCTGGCGATTGTGCCAGTTTGAACACAGGATTTTTGTACATGGTCACAATTAGATTGGCACGTGGTGGCGCTAAGAAACGCCCGTTTTATCACATCACAGTATCCGACTCACGCAATGCGCGCGACGCACGCTACATCGAGCGTATCGGCTTCTTTAACCCGGTTGCTCGCGGTGCTGAAGAGCGTCTGCGTATGGACCTTGACCGCGTTACGTTCTGGCAGGGCCAGGGCGCACAGGTCAGTGATCGCGTTAAGTCGCTGATCAAAGAAGCTGCCAAAGTTCAAGTAGTCGCTGCTTAATCTATCGGCATCTGTTGCTGAACACATCTGGAGATCATAATTGATGGAAACTCTGGTTGTGGGTCGCATAACAGCTGTATTCGGTGTCCGAGGCTGGGTGAAAGTCCATGCCTATACCGAACAGATCGAGACGCTTTGCTCTTATCAGCCTTGGTTGATAGACACCGCGTCTGGAGTGAAGCCGATTCAGATCGACGAATGGCGTAGGCATGGCGAAAGCCTGGTTGCGCATATTGTTGGTATTGATGATCGCGATATAGCACAGACCTGGTGTGGCAACGACATACTGGTTGAGAAATCGAAGCTACCTGATCTGAAAAGCGATGACTTTTACTGGTATCAGCTCGAAGGGCTGTCAGTAGTAAGCCATTTTGAGGGTGAGCAGATTCGACTTGGCACAGTTAAGTCGCTTCTCGAAACCGGCGCCAACGATGTGTTAGTGATCAAAGGCGATGGCGAGAGTGTCGATCGGGAAGAGCGTTTAATCCCTTACGTTGATCAATTTGTCACCAGCATTAGCATGGCGGACAGGCGGATTGATGTGATCTGGGATCCGGCTTTTTAGAAACGCTATTAAATAGCAGCTTTGAAAAGCGAGCAGTATCAGAGGACAGGTCAATGAAAATCGCACTGATTACCCTGTTCCCTGAGATGTTCAGTTCACTGACCGAATACGGTATAAGTGGACGCGCAGTAAAGGCCGGTTTGGTGGAGTGTCAGAGCTTCAACCCCCGAGACTTTACGCAAGACCGTCATCAGACAGTCGACGCACGCCCCTATGGCGGCGGCCCCGGCATGGTGATGATGGTAGAGCCTCTGCGCAAGGCGATAGCCGCTGCTAAACAGTGGGCAGGTGAAGACACCAAAGTGGTGTATCTCTCACCCCAGGGACAGGTCCTTAATCAGGGCGCAGTAAACCAATTTGCTACACAGCAGTCACTCATACTGATTGCTGGCCGCTACGAAGGAATCGACGAGCGGCTGATAGAGCAAGAGGTAGATGAGGAGTGGTCCATAGGCGACTACGTACTCAGCGGCGGTGAATTGCCCGCCATGGTATTGACGGACGCGTTAATTCGTCAACTACCGGGAGCCCTGGGACACAAGGACTCCGCTGATCAGGACTCCTTTGCCGAAGGCCTATTAGACTGCCCGCACTTTACGCGGCCAGAGGATTACCAAGGGCAGCCGGTACCAGAGGTACTGTTGTCAGGTAACCATGAAAAAATTAGACGTTGGCGTTTGCAGCAATCACTAGTGCGAACCCAGCGGCGAAGACCAGATTTACTGGACCGCCTGGAGCTCAACCCTGAGCAACAGGCTCTACTCAAGGAAATGAGTGCTGCGCTGGCAGATGATGGCAAAGGATAGTGACCATCCTCTCTGTACAGAGCTCTAAAACAGGTGGCGTGCCACCAACCAATGAAAATTGAGGAGCAAGAAATGACTAACAAAGTATCGATAATTGCTGCGATTGAAAAAGAGCAGATGAGCAAAGAAATTCCTGATTTCAGCCCCGGTGATACCGTTGTTGTGCAGGTAAAAGTAAAAGAGGGCACTCGTGAGCGTCTGCAGGCATTCGAAGGCGTAGTATTAGCCAAGCGTAACCGTCAGCTGAACTCTGCCTTTACCGTTCGTAAAATCTCCAACGGTATCGGTGTTGAGCGTACGTTCCAGACTTACAGCCCACTGGTTGACAGCATTGAAGTGAAGCGTCGCGGTGCAGTACGTCGCGCCAAGCTCTACTATCTGCGTGAGCGTTCAGGTCGATCTGCACGTATCAAAGAAAAGCTTAACCGATAAGCACTGGCTTCTAGCCAATATTTATCGTCTAAAGGCGGCTCCGAAAGGGCCGCCTTTTTTAATGCCTGTAATAAAGCCCCAAGCCTATACGTTAGTAAATGCTTTTCCACGCTTACAGCTTGACAGCTCATCGCCATAGTCTATCTTTTAACTTACCACTATAAAAATGTGATCAGTATCACAGTTTAGTCAAAAGCAATTCACAAAAAATCCTTGAGATGGTTTGTGAACCCTAGGGAGAAACCTCCAAGGAAGACATCATGAAAATAGCAGTATTAGCGACCCTCTTTGCAGGGTTATTGGCACTAAATCCAGCCCATGCGGGCAGCATCGATCTATTGGCAATATGGAGCTCAGACGGTGTAGATGCGGATGCCGCAGACAATGGCGTGGCCGATCAGTTGTTTTATGCAAACTCTTGCGGCGGTTCAATCTCTGCTGGTGATCTCAGCGACATTGATGCCAATCAGTTTTATGGCGCGAATGGTAATGTCAACACAGCACGGGATCACCCAGATCCGGATATGATCAATATGCTAGCCTTTGAAGGAGTGGTTATTCCCAATCTAGCCGGTGTTAAGACCGAGAATGGTTTCAGCGGTAAGTCCTTCAACATTGCTGCCGACTTTTCCGGTTATATAACCATCAAAGCCTCAACCCTAGTCTGGTTATATCTGATTGATGGCGATGGCAGTTCAAGTGACACGGTAGAGGTCACAGTGGGCGGTGATCACGATGTGTCCCACTACACTGAATGGGCTATAGCTGAAGTGCCACTTCCCGCCGCGGCCTGGTTATTCTTGTCGGGCTTGGTAGGTTTGCTTGGTTTGCGAAAATCATCAAAACAGTAGTGATCCCTCAAATTAAAAGATAACTGATTCACAATTTGAGTGTTACGCAATCGACACAAGCTATCGGTGGCGTACACTCCAGTTCAGGAAATTATTGTTTAGAGTCAGTTTTATCTTATGGCCGATCAAATATCACGGATGGTACGTCGTCACGACGCCAAGATTAACGCCTTTTCTCGCCTTATTGATGCGGCGATTATAGGCTGCACTCTGGTGACCTTAGTGTCGGTGCTCAAACTCAAATGGGTACCGCTGTATAGCTGGATGCTATTGATCTCCATCGTGCTCTTTAGCTTTCTCTCTGAGTCCAGTCATAGCAAGTCATGGCGCGATATTAGCCTTCGAGCAGAAGTGATTGGCGTAGGCAGTAGCTGGCTGACGATTATTTTAGTGCTGGTCTTGGTCGACGTGATCTTCCACCCCTCTGATCTGTACAACCGCGAGATGGTTTTTTACTGGTTTGTACTCACACCCATTGAGCTTATTTCTTGGCACTCCATTTTACGCATGGTCTTACGCCTGTTTCGCCATACTGGAGTGCGGGCGCAAACCGTGGCTATTTATGGCGCCACTGAGCTGGGTGCTGGCCTCGAGGGACGAATTCAACACATGCCCTGGTCGGGATACAATTTCGTCGGCTATTTTGATGACCGTAAAACTAATGGCACGCGACGCTTTATATCCGATTCCAGTCTTATTAAAGGTGGCTCTCAAGAGCTTATTGAGCAGGCCAAGGCCGGTAAGATAGACACCATCTTCATCATCCTGCCCCTGGCCGCTGAAAAGCGCATCACGCTACTGCTCAATGAATTGGCCGACACCACAGTCTCTGCCTACATGATGCTCGACCTATTTAATTTTGATCTGCTCACCGCCAGCTGGCTGGATATCCAAGGGATGCCGGCGATTAGCGTATTTGAATCACCCCATACTGGTTTGGATAATTTTGCTAAACGTTCCCTCGATTTAGTCGCTGGCAGCATGATCTTAGGGCTGATTGCCATTCCCATGCTGTTAATTGCCCTGGGGATCAAGATCACTTCAAAAGGGCCGGTGCTCTTTCGCCAGAAGCGTTACGGTATCGGTGGCGAGCCGATCACGGTGTGGAAGTTCAGAACTATGACCGTTATGGATGCCGGGGACAAAAATCTTGTTCAGGCATCCAAGGGTGATAGCCGCATTACCGCCTTTGGCGAGTTTTTGCGCAGAACCTCACTGGATGAGTTGCCACAGTTTTTAAATGTTATCAGCGGCACCATGTCCATCGTTGGGCCGCGCCCCCACGCCATCATTCACAATGAGTTCTATCGCACCGCAATCCACGGTTACATGCTGCGTTACAAGGTTAAGCCGGGTATCACTGGTCTGGCCCAGATCAAGGGCTACCGCGGCGAGACAGACACTCTGGCAAAGATGGAAGGGCGGATCAAATATGATCTCGAATATATCCGCAGCTGGTCGCTCTGGCTCGATATCAAATTGATTGTGATGACAGCCTTTGGCGGATTTCTCAATAAAAATGCTTACTAGCAATTGACCCCGGACCTGCGGCTTCTTGAGAGTGCAATAAGGTCTACACTAAACTGAAGGAATAGAAAGGAAGGACATCATGGATATGATAGTGAGACAGCAAGGCCAAAACACCACCAAAACATTAAACGGCAAGCTAAGAATACTCTTTGTGACAGCGGCGGTAGCCTTTTTAGGGCTATCCCATATTGTGGCCGCAGACAGCTACAAGCTCAACCCTGGAGGCGAGGTTGAGATATCAGTTTGGAACGAAGAGAACCTGCAAAAAACCATTACCGTGCTACCGGACGGTATGATCTCTTTTCCCCTGGTCGGACATCTCCA
>Ga0115003_10000152_pt1 | contig 55620 bp, 57 predicted proteins | sample ArcticOcean_MG_C_7_FD_88736 | JGI IMG/M metagenome (GOLD analysis project Ga0115003, IMG submission 88736) | Marine microbial communities from western Arctic Ocean - ArcticOcean_MG_CB11_88 | ecosystem: Environmental > Aquatic > Marine > Oceanic | place: Arctic Ocean: Canada Basin | collected...
CCGGAGCTATACTAGATGACACTACTGCTGGTCACATCCACATAGCGAGCAGCACTGGCTCAATTGATTTCACTACGTTAGGTGGCTGGACTGCGACTGATAGTGTCGGCACGTTTTCTCTTAAACTTGCAGCAAATTTACCCCTCGTATCTTATACCGGACCCGGAGTTCCAACTACTATTGGCATACAAATTGGATCGACAGCGGGGACTGTCGCGGCAGGTGATGACGGTCGGTTTGATACGGTAGACATTTCGGATTTGCCTGCGGCGACAGCTTTAACGGGTCTTGAGCTGCTCTCAGGACTACAAGACCTTGATACAGTAAGCATGACAACTGACCAGATTAGTGGAACTCCAGTGACGACAGCTATGGGATTAGGGTTAAGTCACATGCAAGGGTTTAGTGATTTTAGCAACACTGTTCATCCCCTTGATTTAACAACTAACAACAGCTTGTGGGGCAATGACCCCTACTTTATTAGGTTAGGTGGCGCGGCGGCGTTGGTAAGACAAGGCACTACTGATGTATTCTCAAAATTCTTTCAACCTTCTGCTATAATAACCTCGGGTCCATCTAACCCCTCTGGTTACTCAGCAATTTGTAGCACACAACGTGGAATAGTATTGGGTGGTCCTACAAGCACATTACCACTACACTCTTTTGACACGCAGTTCTCAATGGATGGCCCAGGAATAGGGACATCCACGCTCATTAAATCTCACAAAATACGCGCAGGTTTTTTTGACGTAGCTTTTAACGCGGTAGCTCCAGCGAACGGCATGTACTTTGAACTCAACGCTGACGGCAATAATCTAAAGTGGCAAGCGTGTGTTGCCTTAACGCCTTATGGTGGCGGTACGAATACAGTAGACACTGTGGATACTGGTATCACGGCAGCAGACAATACACTATATGTTTTGCGTGTTTTCTACAATGCGGCTCAACTCAAGACAGAGTTTTTTATAAATAACGTTCTAGTAGCAACGTTCTTGGATTTCGGTGCGAGTCCGGCGGCCGGGAGCACGGTGTTATCTCAAGCTCGCCCTTACTTTTCAATCCTCTCAATGGAGGCTCAGATTTTAAAAGGAAGCGATAATAACGACTGTCAAGTACGGGTCTATCACCATAAATTCTCGCTTGAAAAATTGAAATTGGAGCATTATTAAATGACAAGCATATCATTACCTCTACCCCGAATTGAAATAGTCGGAAAGGAGTTTAGAAGGCTTGGTACTCGATGGAAAGGTTGGGGCGCTCAACAGATATCCCACAGTTTCATTGAAGACTTCTTTGCCTCTACCGATATGAATGACGCTATTCACACCGCTATGAAAAATACTTTTAGTGGCGATCATGCGTGGGGCAATAATGTTATTCGTCTTAGACTTCAGCTATGGACTATGCTAGACGTAAATAGCCCAAACGAAAACACTTTAAGTATAAACACCACGGCAATGTCCAATTTAGTTTTCTTCTTAGATTTGGCTAGAAAGAACAATATGTATGTTCTCCTTTGCGGTTGTGAGAACAGGCGGATTTCCACAGGATACATTCCAGCTTGGTACTTGGCTGACAGTTTTGGAAACGCTGACCCCAAAGATAGGTGGGATGTACAAGCGTTCTTTTTCACGGAAGTTGCCAAAACGGTTGTCGCTTCTAATAATTCATCAACAATAATAGGTTACGACCTAATAAACGAGCCTATAATTTCAGCAAGTGCTACTGCGGGGTGGTTTGGAAACAATTGGCTTGGCGGTATTGATTATCTTACAACCGTAATCGCTAGAGGGCAGACAGGTGCTACAGCACAAGCCACAGCAGTAACTTGGATGACTCAACTTAGGGACGCGATTAAAACTCAAGACCCTAAAGCACTGGTCACTGTAGGCGCTCTTCCATACGGGGGTGCAGCGCAACCTTTTGGAGTTCCGAATAGCGAGCTTGTTTTAGATTTCTTATCCCCGCACCTGTACCCCTTTGGACCGGGTTTTTCTGACCCATCAAGTTCTGAACAACAGGCTCTAGATCGTTTAAACGAATGGGGGACTCCCGCCACTACCCCTGTTCTAATTGGAGAAGTCATTCCTTGGTCGTCTGAGACAATTAACGACACTTTCTTTGCTCGCATAAATCAAATAATAACGGGTGGGGTTATAAGTTTTTCAATGGGATATGGGCCAGATGCTTTTCCGCCAGACAATTATTTTCCTAAAAAATTCCCCGCTTCTAACGTGGATTCAAATGTAGGAGGTACGGCATGGTTCTATTCGTTGTACACTAAAGGTCAGTACATAGCTATGGCTGGGTATCGGCCTAGCTATTTAAGCGCCCCATGAACATTACAACAAAGCTAGGAGAAATCAATGGAAGTGTTTGCAATCAAAGCGTGGGAGATTACGGTTGCGTGGTTGAAGAAACTCCTCGCCGTTGCCAGTCAGGCCGTCAATGCGTTGCTGCTAAACGGTAGAACAAATCAAACAGTTAGCTCCCGCGCGCACAGCCAGAGTGATGGCAGCAAAGCGTGGCGCATCGCAGAGCGAGTGCTGAATTTAGTGTTTTGGTTTGACAAAGACCACTGCGCTAATAGCTTTCGGAAAGAGAGCGATTAGTTATGCAAGAGCGCAGAACGAATGACGACATCGAAGCGATCATTAAACGCGCCGCGAAAGCCGCAGCGAAAGAGGCGCTTAGAGACGTCGGACTTAGTGATGATAACGCTATCCATGACATGAAAGAGCTAAGGGATTTGCTAGATACATGGAGAGAAGTCCGCAAATCTGTTGTTCATACAGTTGTTAAGATCATAACTGTGGCAGTCCTTGGCGCGCTTGTAGCAGGCGTCTGGGTTAAGAACTGGGGTCAGTAATGATAGGCGTTGTAGATTTAATCGCGGGGATTTTTAAGCCAGCGGCAGAGCTAATAGATGAGCTGCACACATCCGAGGATGAAAGGCTAGCAGCTAAAGGCCACTTGCTCGATGTGCAAGCTGCGGCGATGCAAAGAGTTTTTGACTACGAAAAGTCTACTCTTGAGTCGCAGGCCCAGATCGTAAATAGCGAAGCCAGTAGTGTTCACTGGTTAACAGCAACATGGCGGCCAATAACAATGTTGGTCATGCTAACACTGGTCGTTGGCGATGCCATGATGTGGCTTCCAAATCCACTCTCTGAAGATGCCTTTATGCTTTTACAAATTGGCTTGGGCGGGTATGTAGTTGGCAGAAGTGCAGAGAAAATCGTAGGCGTTATTAAGAAATGATATTTAAAGGTAGAGGTTAACAGCAATGGTCTACAACCCAAATCAAGCGACGCAAGCGACTCAAAGGCAGCGTCAAGCGATGCAAGCGATGCAACCGATGCAACCGACGCAAGCGACTCAAGGGCAGCGCCAATCGCGGCCGATGAGCAATACCACGGCCACAAAGCCTACGGGCGTTCAGGGTCAAGTGTATAGGCCCAACGCCGCGCCAACCCAATTACCCCTGCGACAAAATATGGGAGGCGGCCCTAACAGCGGTCTTATGGCTCAAGCTACAAACTCTGCGGCCCCCGGCTTAATAAGCCGCAGCCAACCTACGATGGCGGGTCAACCGGGCCAAGCCCAGCAAGGCCAAGCTCCTGCCCAACCCGCCGCAAACCGCTCGGTCGTGATAGCGCCGCCTGCGCCGCCTGCGGCTACTCCTACTATGGGTTTTGATGCAGGCACTATGACAGTAGAAGGTCGTCTCCAAGGCTTGATGGCATCCGATAACCCGCTGATGCAGCAGGCGCGACTACAGGCGCAACGAGAGTCTGCGGCTAGGGGATTGCAGAACAGCTCTCTGGCCGTGCAGTCAGGACAGCAAGCCGCTTACGCGAGCATGATGCCCATAGCGTCGCAGGACGCCACTACTGTTTACGACAGCGAGAAGACAGAATATGGCACTCGCGCTGACAGCGCCTTGATGAATCAAGACTACCTAAACAGTCGCGGCCTCGCGCAGCAAGGCTTCGGTTACGACTCAAGACTGATGGATAAGGACATCGAAGGGAAGAGATCAATACAGCTTGACCGTTTTGGGCAGGAGACTAGCCTTCAAGAAGGGGACTTCGCTGGTAGGACGAACTTGCAAGACGATCAGCAAGCGGCAAACGTAGCCAGAGACGCTACGAAGTTCACGTCTGACACCAGCCTACAGGCGCAGGGCATTACAGGGCAGAAAGAGTTACAAAGCACCCAGATAATCTCTAATGAGCAGATAGCCTCCGACCGCAATGCAACGGCAATCAAAACTACGCAGATCGGCGCAAGCGCCCAGATTGCTTCCGCGAATATCAGCGCAAGTGCGGCAGTAAGAGTCGCTTCATCGAACAACGCAGCAGCAGCCGCGAGGCAGAAAACACAGATTCAAGGTCAGGTGATGATTAACGCTCAAAATCAGTCATACGCCCAGAGCAATATGGCTAAAGAATTTACGAACAATCAGACGCTTCAGACTGAACGCATAAACGCTGACACAGACAAATACCAGATGAGTCTTGACAGCCAACATCAGCTCTCCTACGCAGGCGGTATTACCAACCTCCAACTCGGAGTGCAGCAAGAACACTCGGCAATAGCGCAGAACCCTGAGATGAATACGACGCAGAAAGAGGCAGCACATAAAGCCATCACCGAGCGCTTCGGGACGGACTCAGCGTTACAAGCCTCTATATACGGGTTTGGGAGTTAGTGATTAGACAAGGCCGTCTGGAAGACATACAGCCCATCTTCGAGATAGGGCAGTGGTATCTCGATCAAATCCACGACGGCTACAAAATCGACTGGAAGCAAGGCCCGAAAGACTTACGCTTTCTGATTAACTCTAAACAGGCCCGAGTGCTAGTGGCCGAGGTTGACGGAAAGGTTGTAGGTGCTTTGATAGGACAGGTGGTCAAGCAGGCATTTGTCGATATTCGATACGCCACTGATCTGGCTTTTATTGTTAAGCCGGGACACCCCATACAAGCGGTGATGCTGGCGCGGCACTTTATTCACTGGGCGCGTAAGCAGCCTAACGTCAAAGAAGTCACCCTGCAAATTTCAAGCGGGCTTAGAAACAACGAGCGCGTAGCGCGCATGTACGAAAAACTGGGCATGAAAAACATGGGTGCTTGTTTCACCCTCAATTTTTAGAAGAAGGGACATAGCCATGTCAAAGATGTTAAAAAAGGTTTTTAAAAAGGTCAAGAAAGTCGTCAAGAAAGTCACTAAATTTGTGAAGAAATACTGGAAAGAAATCATCCTTGTCGCGGCTATCGTATTCACTGCGGGGGCGGCTCTCGGATATATCGGCGTAGGCGCTGGGGGAGGCTTAACGTTCGGGGCTGGGATGGGCGTGGGAGGTATGACGGGTGTCACCAGCGCGTATGGCGCACTAGGCTCTACAGTAGCAGGCGCGATGGGTTTTGAAACTACGGCGACAGGTGCGATGACGGCTAAGAGTGCGGCTGTGCAGGGGCTTGGAACAGGCGGTATGGCAACTTCAAGCGCGGGCGTGGCCGCCAACGTGGGAGGGTCTACTCTAGCCGCCCAGACTGCAAACGTGGCAGCATTGACAAAAGCAGGAGCCATCCCCGTAGCGGGGGCGCAGACCTTGCCCGCAGTTGCGGCAGCAGGAATACCGTCAGCCGCTGCCCCCGCCGTAAGCGGCTTAGGAATGAGTACCGCTGGGGTAGCCGCTGGTGCGGCTCAAGTGCCTGCCGCCGCAGTGCCACTGGCAACATCGGTAGCACCGGGGTCGGCCGCGTTGACTGCGGGCAATGCCATGCAACTGGGCAGCGTAGGACTGACGGGTTACAGCCAGTATGCGCAAGGCGCAGCCGCCGATGCGGCCGAGCAAGAAGCCGATGATCGGCAAGCCGCGAGGTGGGACTGGAACTACGGAGACACTGACTACACTGCTGGCGATCCCGTTCCGATGTCTGAGATTGGATACCAACCTTCTCAGGGACTGCTACAGAGGCAGGAAGCGGGGCCATACGACTACAACCCGGCTTCTCAACCATCCACGCTAGACGACGTCGCCGCCGCGCGATACGCATAGGAGTAAGACGATGAAAGAAGGTCTATTACAGCCGCCGCAAGGGCAGTCTGCTGGCCCTGCACCTCAAGCCGAGGGCGCTGCTCCCGCGGGTGGCGACGTCGAAATGCCAGAGGAAGAGACGCTAAACTTGGAAAACCCCGACCAAGCATCGGAAGAGGAGCAAGACGCCTACGATGCGATGATGGGAGAGTTTTTCGGTTTGATTCATTCCAAGAAGATGAAAAAGAAAATCGGGGATAAACTCAAAGAAGGCAAGGACAACCCCGGTAAGACTATAGGCCAGCTTGCCACGACGATGTTCATCGTGACAGAGGAAAAGCTGGAACACAAAGGGGTTGGAATTTCTGACGCGACTCGCTTTGAAGCGGGGGAAGACTTGGTCACCGAGTTGGTACAAGTCGCAGTGCTGATGGGTGTTATCCCCGATGAAGACGAGCCGATTGGTCTAGCGATTACAGCGGCGATTGACGTCTTCGCTTCGGCTTATGGCAAGCGAATGAAGGACGAAGGCAAGATGTCTGCCAATCAACTCGAACAGGTCAAAGGCGATATGCCTATGTTGGCAGACCAAGCGAACTCGATGTTCAACAACCCAGAGAACATGCCGTCGCAGCAGAGCGCGATGTCGCAAGGTGTTCAGCAGGCTGGACAGCAGATGGCCCCGCAAGGCGGACTTCTTGGAGGTAGCCAGTAATGAGTAAGACAGGATGGGCAAACGCCGTAGGATCAATCGGCCAAGGGCTGCTGATATTCGGAGCTAACCGCGAGAAGCTCAACTATGAGAGAGACCGCGACGAACACATGCGGGAGCTTGAGCGGCAGCAAATGAAGGATACCGCACAATTCCGCAAAGATACGTTAGGTAATCAAGCGGCAGGGTTAGTTATCGAACAAACGAAAGCAAACACCGCAGGCGACGTTGCGAGGGCCAGTATAGCTGAAGCTCAAGCAAACCGTGCAAATGCAGTGGCAGAGGGCAAAATGGATGAGCAAACCTATTTAATGACCTCACGGGAAAACGGATTTGTACCTGATGCAGACGGGGTGATGCAGTTTGACAAAGAGGCGTGGGACGCGGGGTTAGCACGGAGAACGGAAGACTATAAAGCTGAGGCCAATAGATTCACTCCGAGGCAACAGAACACGGTAGGCGCGCTTCAAGAGATAACAGCCGCACGATGGGATGAAGCCGAGGGTAAATCACCTGAGTTTTTACTTCCCGGCACGGGTGAGGGGACAGATAAACCCGCTGAATACATGACTAGAACCCAAGCCCAATATGTGACAATGACTCAGTATGCAACGATGTCAAAAAGCCCCGGCGGCGAAAAGATGGCGCTTGATGTACTAAATAGAGAGTTAACTTCGGCGATTTCTTTGTATAAAACAATGATGGGCGGCCCAGAGAAAAAAGATTTGTATAATCAAATCCTGTCGCTACGGGACGTGCTGTCAGGCTTGCGAGGGGGAACCCCACAGTATAATAGTGGAGACACCAGTATTGACCCCGCAGCGGCTTTCTCTGGTGGCAGTAATAGCATGAACGGGCAGATGGGGCGGTGATAACCCCACGCGCAATGATCGCGCTTGATGCGCGCTACGGCAGTCGCCCGGTTGAGGAACTTGCTGAGTTCACCTACAACACGTTCTACCCTGACTACGATAAGGAGACGTTCACCAACGATTTCCTATCGTCACAAGGGCCGGGCCTGACAGCCGAGGATTTTTATAGACTCGATGAACGGTATAAATCTCGTCCCAGTACAGAGCTGTTTGACTTTGTTAAAGACTCTGTATTTGACAAGATGGACGCCGAGCAAGAGGCTACTGCGCGCGCTATTTTTACAGGCGAGGCGCAGGAACGCACTTGGGCTGAAGCTGGAAGCGATACCGTAAGAGGTTTAGCAGGCGGCTCGAACAGGATGGTTGCAGGCGTAACGGGCTTAGGCGCATTGGCGGGTGTTCCCGGCGCGATGGGCGTTACTGAGACGCTTGAAGGGTACGCAGATCGTTATGACGAGGGCAAGTCTCAAGGTCTTTTGCAGAAACAAGCCATTGCTGCTGACAACCGCGAGCGCAGAGAAGCAGAAGGCATGGGGGCGGTTGCGCGTTTAGGTGCTGCCGCTGGCGATTATCTTTCAGACCCTGCACTGCTAATGGATCAAAGTGCTACTAGCGCGGCTTACTTAGTCCCCGGCGTAGGCTATGCCAAAGCAGGCCAGATGCTCGGTCGAGGCGCTCAGGCAGCAGGACTGACTTCTAAGACACGGGCGGTGGCGGAAGGCACAGGTGCGGCGCTTGCAACCCAGATCGGCGGCGGCGTCATGGAAGGCGCTGACGCGGCATCCTCAGCGCGTCAGGAAGTCAAAGGCATGGAACACGAGCAGTTGCTTGAGACGTCTGAAATGTACCGCAATCTTGTAAGCGATAACGTCAGTCCGACTATTGCGCGTGAGATGGTTGCGTTGAGCGCGTCCCGAAAAGCCTTCGGCGTTACTGCTGCCGTCTCAACAGCAGCAGGAAAACTTACTTCTAAATTTGAAGCTGACATTTTGCTGGGCAGGGGAAACACGTTCGGCCTTGGGTCAGTCGCAGCCGTGGGTAAGGAAGGGCTTGAAGAGATATTTGATGAAGGCGGTAACGCTTTAGGTGTCAACGTCGGTATAAAAACAAGCGCGGACGACACACGCGCACTAGGGCAGGGTGTCCCCGAAGCCGCGGGCATGGGTCTGACAGGCGGCTTGACACAAGGCGCAGCGTTTAAAGCTGTTGACCTTGTTGGTGCAAACTTGTCAGGGGAGTTACCTGAAAGAAGACAAGCCAACGACATACTTAAACGCGCTAGATCGGGTAACTCCGTAAGCCCGGCAGAGGTAGAGTTAGCTCTGCTTAGGTTCCCCGGATTAGAACGCGAGCAGTTCGAGGCGTCGCAGCAAGAGTGGGAACGCAACGCCCTGTTAGAAGGCATGAGTCCCGAAGAGGTTGCTGCCGAGATTGCCGGGCTAGACATCGACACTACTTACGGCATAGAAGACGAAGGGTCTCCCCTGCCTTTCGATCCCGGAGTAGTTGACCTCGATGGCGCGATCGACTCCCTTGATACGGGTAGGTTCATTACCAATGTTGAAGTTTACGACGCGATGATAGCGGCGGCTGAGGCGCAAGGGCGGGAGCTGCGGCTCGAAGAACAGTTGTTTGCCGATCAAGTGATGTCAAGTGCGCTTTACGAGAATCTAGTAAAAGAATCTCAGAGTCGAACGCTTGCGCCGGACGAAGTCCTGTTTGTCGAGGCGTTTAGGGAGCAGACTGCGCAACTCACCAGCCCCTCGTCTCCGTATGCGTTTCAGGGTGCGGGCCAGCAAGTTGAAGGGGGAGTAAACTACCCCGCCCCCGTTGGCTTAGAGCGAGAGGGTACAGGTTCAAATCTGTCTGCTGCGCTGGACGGCCTAGCTGCAAGGAATGAAATTCAGGCTCCTCCCGGTTCAATCCCACTGGACGACGCCCAAACAGGGCTGTTTGGAGGTGAAGACCAAGACCAAGGTCAGGGACAGGAGCCTACTCCCGAAGGCGCGCCAAACTTGCAACCGCGTGACCGGGGGCGTGAGGCTAGCGTTGCTCAGATGGCTGAGATAGTCAAAGACCTGAACTACGGACGCCTTGGCACGGGCGCAGGGGCTGACGAAGCGGCCCCAATGGTCAGTGTGAAAGGCGACTTGCCTACAATCGCAGAAGAGAATCAAGGTTCATCGGATACGGTATACCTGAACGGTAAGGCTGTTGAAGTGGTTTACGCTGTTGTTGAGGCTGATGAGATTGTAGCCTCTAATGATGCGTCTGGTAAGGCTAACCCTGCGTATGATGCCCCGGCCGAGGGCCAAGTAGTGGCGCTGCAAAATGGCCGCACTGCTGCTCTGCAAAGCTCCTATGAAAATCAAACCGAGAAAGTAGCGCAGTACCGCACCGACCTAGAAGGCGACACGCGGCACGGCGTCAACCCTGACGTTATTAAAGGGATGAAGAACCCGGTATTGGTTCGTGTCTACAAGGACACCGACAACTACAGCGGCATTGGTTCAGATTCAAACGCGCGGGGCAGCTTAGGTCAGTCTGCGTCAGAGACAGCTACCAATGATGCCGCGTCAGTCAACCTTGGGAAACTTGTCGTCAACGAAGACGGCAGCACGTCCCTTACTTCTTCAAGCAACCAAGGCTTTGCTGCCGAGTTTTTCGCTGGGATACCCGCTAACGAGCGGGCGCAGTATCAAACTGCGGATGGCAGTTATGCGCCTGCTTTTTGGGAGAGGCTTCAGTCTGCGGTGTTTGCGGCAGCCTACGGCGATTCTAATCTAGTTACACTGACAACAGAAGCCACTGACCAAGAGGGCATGGGAGCAATAGTCTCAGCCCTGAATAAAGCGGCGGCCGATATGGCTGCCCTTAACGGCGCGGAGGGTGGGTACGACATCCGGCCTGCGGTCGTCGAGGCGGCACTGATCGTAAAGCAGGCCAAATCAAAAGGGATGACTGTTGAGCAGTATGTCGCTCAGGCCGACGCTTTCTCGCAGCCTACGCCACTGGCGGCAGAGCTGGCGAGCGGCATAGAATCATTCGGCAGGAAAAGCGGTCAACTCGGTGCTGCCCTCTCAAATGCAGCAAAGCAAGCGTTATCGTCAGAGACCTCTCTTAGAACTGACGATATGTTTGGTGGCGTCCCCGCTACCAGCGAGGAGATTATCAGAGGGATCAGATCGTCCCCTTCCTCTGAACCAGTCAGCAGCAGCGAGCCTGCCGGGGTAACCCCTTCCTCTGAACCAGTCTTTGATAGTGATAACAAATCGCTGACGCAGGAACAATTAGGTAAAATACTTGTATCAGAGTCGCGGGTAAACGAGTCCACAGGTGAGTCGGAAACTGTGCAGAGAAGCGCTAAAGAAGTCATTGACGAAATAGACTCTAAAATTGAAAGCCGTCGTAAATTACTGGCGTGTGTAGGAGGCTAGCGTAGTGACTGACACGCTATCTAAACACTTCCGTCGCAGCGAGTTTGCCTGTCAGTGCAAGTGCGGGTTTGACACTGCTGACGCTATGCTGGTCGAGGCTCTTGAAGCAATCAGAGAACACTTTAAAGAGGCAGTCGTCATTACCTCAGCTTGCCGATGCCCGGAGCATAACGCCAAGGTCGGAGGCGCTCAGAAAAGCTCTAAGTCGGCAGGCAGTCAACATTTATACGGACGAGCCGCAGACATTGTAGTACATCTTACAAGCCCGGCCACCGTTGCTGACTACGCAGAGAAGTTAGGGTTAAGTACGGGTCGGTACTCAACATTCACGCACATAGATACTCGGTCTAACGGGCCGAAGCGGTGGGGATAAGTAATGGCACTAGGCGATTGCCTGACAAAATTAAAATTCACTGTTACAGAGCGCGAGGCTATCACTGCTGCGGTTAAGGCAGAACAAGAGCGCGGTGGTAAGACAGGGAAAGGCTATAAGGTCAACCGGAATGATGCCTCTAAAACTACAGTAGCAAGGCTGATAAGCAGTCTCGAAACCGAGAGAAGGCAAACGATGGATTATGCCATCGCGCGGTATGAAGCAAGAATCGGCCCCGCCTCGGACGCCGCTCCCGCCGAGATAACTTCAGATGACGTCACGGTAAAAAGAGCGTCGGACTTTAAAACATCCAAAAACTACGACGTAATACTTCCTGACGGCACGGTCACTCAGATATTTAAAGACACTGACGACGAAGGGCGCTGGCATGTGCGGGGAGAGCCTGATGGCATGCTCGGCTCTACAGACCGCGAGAGTGCGGTAGACGATCTAATTCGCTCTTACAACTCTTCAGGTGTTAGCAGTAATACACCCCTAACGCCGAAGGACTTGAAATCCAAGCGAGCGGAAGACTTCCGCGAAACTGGGACTTACATCATTACATTCCCCGACGGCACAACGGAGCAGATTTTCCGCGACACCGAGCAATTCTCTTACCCGGTCTGGTATCGGACTGACGAACCACAAGGAGTAAATTACGACCCCGGCATCGGCTTTACTAAGGAAGAAGCCCTACAAAGGTTAATAGACGATAGGGCAACAGCAGCCGAAAGTTCTTCAATTTTAGGCAGCAAATCAGAGCCAACTTCTCCTGCGCCTGATATGTTCGACTCTACTCCTGACTCCACACCCACAAGCACACCTAGCTCCGCAGGCGCTACTCCTGACTCCATACCCACAGGCTCCACTCCCGAAGCAGTTAACGCAGAGACAGAAAGGGTCTTACGTCTCAACACTCTCATGGCCGCTGCGTTAGATGCCGGGAAGCTCAAAGTTGTAAATTCATCGCAGCGAGATTCTCTGGGGGCAGGCTGGGAAAGCGCGTTTGCAGATGGCGCAATGGTAGGTGCATATAATACTCGAACAAAAGAGGCGGTGATTTTTGCTGATAGAGTCGATAACGACAGCGCGGTCTCCGTGGCTTACCACGAAATGCTGCACTTTTCTGAGGGTTATGCCAACAGTACAGGCAGCACTCGTTTTGATTTCTTGGTAGGTGAGGGGCGTACCGCGTTATACCGGCGGCTTGATCTACTGCGCCGCTTCGGAAGCGCAAGAGAGCGCAAAGTCTTAGGGGACGCCTACGAGTTGTTTCTTGACTCAGGCGACAGCACCGCAGACCAATCGACCCGCGAGAGCGAGTGGATGGCGTATGCAATCCAAGCTATCGTCCAATCTAAATCCGACTCAAGCTGGCTCGGCGAGGCTAGGCTGGCGGTTCAAAGCGTATTGCGTAAAGTTTTAGGGATAAAGGTTACTGCTGACAACTTAAATATGAGGGAGTTTGGCAAACTTGCAGAGCTTTCTATCGCTGAGGCAATAGCACCTGAGACCACTGCCGCACCCGCGCAAGAAACTACGGGCGCGACAGATACAGAGACAGAGACAGAGACAGAGACAGATACAGAGGCCAAGGCTGCTAAAGAGGCCGAGCTGAGAGAAGCTGAAGCTAAAAAGAAAGCCGAGAAAGCGGCTGCTAAGAAAGAAGCTGCGGAGAAGAAAGCCGCTGAGAAAGCCGAGAAAGCCGAGAAGGCGGCTGCTAAGAAAGCCGAGAAAGCTGCCAAAGAGGCGGCGCTGAAAGAAGCGCAGGCGGCGAAGAAGATCGCTGAAGAACAGCAATCCGAGCTAGAGCGACTAGCCAACATAGCCTTAATAGACGGTAAAAAAGCTGAAGCAGAAGAACTGCGTGTGCGGATTCTAGCACTTGATAAAGAGATAACAGCAGCCTCTGTAGCCTACCAAGCTCTGCTCGCGCCGAAGCCAAGCAATCCCTCTGTGTCCCCTACGTCAGACAAGGAACTGTCTGAGACGGTCACAAGCCTCGCGCAGATGGGTAAGATTCTCGAAGCGAGAATGCCCGACAGCGTACTCTCCATTCTGAGAAATCAGAAAAAGGGAGACGTCACAACAATCAGAAAGATGTTGGACGCGGTAGTCCTTGAAGAACCCTCGCTAGCCCCTCTGGCAAACCAGCTCATTGAACTCTTGGGCGACCCAGATAATTATGTCACCGTAATAAAAAAGGTGAGGCAGACAAAGGCGAATTTCCACGGGAAGTACACATTCAGCAAAAGCCAATCGAAAATAGACTTAAATGACGCGCCGGGGTACAAGGGGTTTACTTACGAGACGTTTTTACACGAGGTCGCCCACTCGGTTATTGGTTCGCGGTATGGCGACCTTGAGTCCTATTCAAGAGCAGCAGTTGCCCAATTTAGTAAGATCGAGTCCCTCGAATCTGCGGATGCTATAGAGCAGTTTCAAAACCTGTGGGTGGAATTTAAAGAGGCTTTCCCCCAAGTCGCGGGTGAGCCTACTGGCGTGAGGCAAGCTCGCGGCGATATAGATGAGTTTTTTACTTGGACACTGACCGACCCGACCTTCAGAAAATACCTAGAGGAAAGCAACTACCGAGGGATTACGCTACTACAGCGTTTTAAAGATTGGGTTAAGAATTACTTGTTTAAGGGGGCAGATACCAATACCGCGACGTGGCTTGACGCGGCGCTGATGGGCGCAAACGATCTGATAGATGCTATGAAGCAAGACGCGCCTGATTTTAAGTTTGCAAAAAACGCAATGTACAACACGGCAAACTTTAACGAGATGCAGAGTTTGGCACGGGCAGAGCAATTAAAGATAGATAACGAAGCTGCCGCCCGTCAGGTTAGGCTAGGTAATATCATTTACGAGCAGACGGCTAGAAGTAAAAAGCTAGCAGACCTGACTGAGCGTGAAGATGCTCTGTACGATTTCATAGCAGAGTTAGAAAAGAGCAGTGCTATTCTCGGCTCGCGTCGGAAAGCTGGCGTGACGGCGTGGCACGGGTCGCCGCGTAAATACTCTGCCGAGCGTCAGGTAAAGCTCTCTAACGGTAAGACAGAGTTTATTGTTGGCGGGATAGACCAACTGCCACCCATCCCCGCGGGCGCAACTTTGATAAAGGATTATAAGTTAGGCCGTATGCGCGTCGATAAGATCGGCACGGGTGAGGGCAAGCAAGCGTTCGGTTACGGCCTGTACTTTGCGGAACTTAGAGGGGTATCACAGGGTTACTCGAAGGCCACTGCTTACAAAGAGGCAAGAGATACTTTTTTAGAGGCGCTGCCAGATGAAGCCGCCTTCGATGAAGTTATGGGCGAGATTGGTCAGGGTGTTTTCTCAGCAGAGCAAGAGGCTGTTTTAAAGGCTTTGGATGCGGACGATTGGCTTGGGTTTGACTACGCAGCGCAGGCTATATCTGCTGCGTATAGCTCTGACTTAGCGAACTACGACGCCTCTACAGAATTACGTCAGGCAATAGAGGACTCAGGCACGGTTTATAAAGTTGAGGTGGACGTAGACCCGGACGCTCTGCTGGACTGGGATCGACCGCTAAGTGAGCAGCCTAAAGTTGTTGACGCTTTGAGAGCCTCCGGTGTTCTCCCTGAAGGCTTTGACAGTAAAGTCCCGCACTTCGTTATGCCTGACGGGACAGTGCAGCACTACTCTAAGTTTTTAGACGCGGACGATTTGCAAGACCCTAAGACACTTGCCAAGCTCATACCCGTCCTGAAAAGGAAGTATGGCGAGGCGATGGAGCTTCGCCCCTATGGGGAGACACTCCTAGAGCGAACTACGGGGGAGCAGCTTTATACGGCTCTATCAAACCCGAAGGACTTAGATGTTACCTCTGACCGTGGCGAAATACTGACCGCTGAACAACTGCAAGGGATCACAGGGCCGAACGATATAACCGCAAGCAAGACCCTCGAAGGGAAAGGCATCCCCGGAGTGCGCTATTTAGACAGACAAAGTAGGGACGTAGGGGAAGGATCATTTAACTACGTTATTTTCGATGACGTTAACATTGAAATTACACAGCGGGACGACATACTCGCGTCGCGTACAGCGTTAGGCCAAGAAAGCCGTGGCACTGAGAAGTGGACTGCGGCCACCGCGAAGTTTGGCAAAGAGGGCATGACAAAAGAAGCGAGAGACGCCCGAGCCGAGGAGCAAGGCTTCGACATGGAGGTCTACTCAGGTAGCACGTTTGACATCGAGGCGTTCGACGGTGATCTCGCCCGTCCTGACGGAGACTGGGGCAAGGCGTCCTACGCTAGCACTAGCATCGAAGATGTTAACAGTAACTACGCAGGCATTGGCCCTGACCTGACGGCTCGACTAGAGCAGGAAGCCGAGAGCGTAGCAAGCATAATGGAGTTTGATGACTCTGAAAGGGATGAAATGCTGGAGCAGGCGAACATCCCACTGGAGGAATACTCACAGGACTCCGACGCGGCCCATTGGAAGATTGCCTCAGATCGAGTCGTAGGGCCAGCGGGGCAGGGCGTCGTGTACCCGCTCCGAATAAAGACTGGGAACTATGCTGTGATCCGCAGCCGCGCGTTTCCCGGCGAGAGTATTATTGAAGGAAAGGATTTCTACCAAGACGCGGAAGAAGAATTAAATCGGGAAGACTACGAAGACGATGACGCCTTTGATGACGCCATACGCGAGTACGCCGACGAGCTGTCTTATGGCTCCGACGAGTCGCTGTACACAAAGCTAACAGACGCCTTTTACAACACAACTCTGGATATAGACGAAGAACAGTCGCAAGAGGTAGTACAGCGCGTCTTAGAAGATTACCCTGAAGGAGTTAGTGCGACAGACCTTGATCTTTTAATACGAAACACGATCAAATATGTCTACACTAATGACGGCGAAATGGCTGGCTCAGGTGCGGTATCCTCAGAGGTGTTGAAGAACCTTGGCTTTGATGGTGTTATTGACTACACGGTTAATACTAAATTCGGTTTTTGGGTGGGCGTTGGCATGGACGGCGTAGACGCGGACACTGTCCACGTTATGACGTTCCCCGGCAGAGAGTCCAACATCCGATCTGCCTATGCAGCCTTTGACCCTGACAACTCAGGCAGTAGCGACCTACTAGCGTCGCGCAAAGCAACCCCTATGGGGCTGGCGTCAGCGCGCAAAACGGCGAAGGCCACATCCTACCCGAGCCAACGGCCTTTTAAAGTTGACCTACAGGCTAAGGCGCTGGAAGAACAACAGCGCATGGGCCTAGACCTTACGAAGAACACACCCGAAGCCAACGCTTACTTAAAAGAATTAGTATTGAGCGATGCGGCTGTGGCGCTGGTCAATAACGCCAACGCGATTGGCTGGTACGACCGCACCATAACTGAAGCCATCGAGACACTGTCTCGTATCCACCCAGAGATTAAGACTGATAAAAACGCTAAGTTTGCATTTACGTTTGCACTGGCTAATACCTCCAACGGACTGAAGGTTGATAAAAACTTTGAGTTGGCTGAGAGAGCTTACTCTGAATTTAAAGAGACCGGGAAATTCCCTGTTAAGATTGGGATCGGTACTGCTGCAAGTCAAATCAATAAGACTTTCAAAACGTATAATGAGATGGTTGCCGCCTACGGCACTGACAAAGTCAGGACTTTGTTTGACACTAAGACGACTGTCGGCGCATTAACAAAGGCAGGCTATGAAATAACGGGCGAGTGGGTAGAGACAGAAGTTTACGGCTCTGCGATTATAGGCCCGAAGATCGGCAATGGCTTTTACTCTAACCTAAACGGAAGGTTCGACCAGCTAACAATGGATCGCTGGTTGCGCCGGACATGGGGTAGGTGGACAGGAACCTTAATCAGTAATCGCCCAGACCTTGTTGCTAAAAAGACTAAGGCGATTCAGACGCTTTTCCTTGGGATGACTGCTCAAGAAAAGAAAGCCCTGAAAGCGACGTTTAAAAGCGTCGGCGCTGTCCTGAAAATCGGCACGAAGAAAGACATTATCGCTACGGCCGTTGCGATACAGCAATCTTCAACGTCTAAAAAGAACCGAGATGTAATGAACGAGACAGGCGCAGGCGATCTGTTGCGTAGGTTAGGTAACGGCCTAGCTAAAGATGTTGACGGCCAGATAGAGGCTCCCACCCCGGCTGAAAGAAACCGCATTCGCGGCATTTTCAAAGAGGCGCTCACGGAGCTGAACGAGAGCAACCCCGACCTTACTATGGCTGACCTTCAGGCACTGCTGTGGTATCCCGAGAAATTGCTGTATGATGGGGCCAGAAGTAAAGAGGAGTTTAATGATGGATACGAAGATTCGGAAGCCCCAGACTACGCAAACGCGGCCCGAAACCTCGCTGGAAAGCTCGGGGTGGGAGACAGCAATCGACGAGGTTCAGGAAGAACACGAAGTCGAGCTGGAGCTGAACAAGAAGCCGTGGACAGAAAACCTGCCAAGTCTGGAAAAGCTAAACGAGCTGCTGGGCGAAAAGTAGCCCGCGAAAAGGCAGACAGTAACGACATACTTGGCTCTCGCCGTCGCAGCGAGAATCAAAATCAAAGTAGCTTAAACGAGCTGAACGATATAATACTTGCGTCTACCCCCGGCCGTAAAAACCCCACCATAGATAACAATCCTGAGTTCTTTAAGCGGCTTATAACTGCCCGACCTGCCCTTCTAAAACTCCTACCGCGCCGGGCGCTTCCCGAAATAGCGCCTAAAGACATGCCTGCTGCTACTGACTACCTCAGAGCAGCAGAACAGATGGACGCAGACCGCAACCAGATTCTGGCTGACGCGGGGGAGATTCTTAACCAATGGCACAGGTGGGCGCGTAAAAACAGAAAGATGGCGACGGCGCTACACAAGCTCATGCACCATACAACGGTAGTAGGCTACGACCCGTCACGCCCCTATGTGCCTCTGATTACCGGAGATAAGTATCTCAAAGAGCGCACCAAACTCCAAAGGCGAATGGCTCTATCCGTAACCCCGGAGGATAGACTGCGCGTAGCGGGGCTGTTGAAAGCCCTCGATCAAACGTATGCCGATGAGAAGGTTCGCAAAGCTGCTAAACCCGATATTGATGTGAGGTACGCGGCGCTTAGTCAGGAAGCGAAAGGCTTATACGAAAACGTCAGAAACACATACGCTGTACAGCGCAATGATATGTACAAGGAATTGTCAGAGCGCATAGCGCGCGCTGAAATGTCAGACTCGGTAAGAGCTTCTCTGACTGACAAGTTAAGGCTATCTTTTGAAAGCAACGCTGTGAGAGGGCCGTACTTCCCATTAAGTCGATTCGGAGAACACTGGGTTGTAGCTAAGGACAAGACCACGGGTGAGACAATCGACTTTGCAATGTTTGAGAACCCCCGTGATGCGGCTAGGCATCGGAAGAAAATGAAGGCTTTAGGATACGACGTATTCAGAGGAGTCAAGGACAAAGACGAACACGAGTGGATGCAGGTTGATTCGACCTATGCCGCTACTGTTACCGATCTTATCAATGAAAGCTCAGACATAGACCGAAAAGCTCGGTATGAACTGGCCGATCAGGTTTGGCAGTTGTATCTTCAGACCCTCCCCGAGATGAATGTCCGTAAGCAGCACCTCCACAGAAATAAAACAAAGGGCTGGGACGAAGATGCCATGAGGGGCTATGCGTCCCTAAGCCTGCACCACGCTCACCACATTACTAAGCTGCGTTACGCCGATAGGCTAGAAGCGATACTGAAAACTGCGAAGGCTGAGGCAGCAGAGTTTGGAGATGCGAGTTACGCGCAGCGGATATATGCGCAGCTTGAGGAATCCAACGAGTGGGCAATGAGTCCGACTAATAATGCTTATGCCTCATGGCTTACGTCCTTTGGGTTTATGTATCAACTCGCGGTGTCTACTGCGGCAGCCAGTATAAACGGGCTGCAAACCCCCGCTGTCGCACTGCCTATTCTGGGAGGTAAGTTTGGTTACGGAAAGGCGTCAGCCGCTTTGCTTCGTGCCTCTACTGAGTTCGTGGGCGTAGTAGCTACCAACACAGCAATTCGAGCTAAGAAAGGGAAGGTATTTCTCGACAACGATGAGAAGTCCCACTGGTCGGTAAACCTCCAAGGAGATGAACTAGCGTTCTACGAAGAGATGGTCAGGCGTCAGCTTTTTGAAAAGACCCGTGTCCATGACCTCGCAGGGATAAGCGATGAAGGGATGGAGAGAGGGCTGGTAGGCCGCCGCTGGATGGATATGATGTCAGCGGCCTTCCACAATGCGGAAGTGTTTAACCGAGAAGTTACGGCGATGGCTAGCTATCGACTGGCACGAGCCGCCGGGAGGAGTCACGAATCCGCGCTGAACTTGGGATACAACGTAACTCTCGACGCTCACTTCGACTACAGCAACGCGGGCCGACCTTCGGCGCTCACTTCCCCGGTGATGAAGGTTGTGGGGCAGTACAAGCAGTACGCTATAAATATGTCTTGGAGAATCCTGCGGGATGCCTACGTCGCAACTGCGGCTCCTGATGTATCTCCTGAAGTACGAAGGGAGATGCGCAGCCGAAGCCTCGGGATGGTGGGCATGAGCTTTTTAATGGGCGGGTTTACCGGGTTTGCAGCTTATTCTGCAATTAAAACTATCTGGAAATCTTTAGAAGGTCTGCTTGGCGATGACGATGACCCGAGGGAGTTTGAGTCTGAGATGCGCGCTGGCTTAAAGTCTTCAATTAACAGCTTCCTCGAAGACGAAGAGTTGAGTGAGACTATAGCCGACTACATTTGGGTCGGCCCTCTCGACATGGCGACCGGGGCAAGTATTGGTCTTAGAGTTAGTCCTGATATATGGAGGCTGTTCATACAAGAGCAAAACCCTGCGCTAGAAGGTAGGACTAAATACGCGCACATTCTCCTTCAGGCGGCAGGCCCAGTGGTAGGCGGTACGTTTGGTATGGCGTTTGATGCTATGGAGCGTATAGGTGAGGAGGAGTATTGGGAGGGGTTTGAGAAGGTAGTTCCGAAGTTTGTTCGTGACGTTAGCAAGGCGTTCAGGTATAGCGATAAGGGTCTCACTAATGCGGCTGGCGACACGATGTTTGAAGCTGATGAAATTAGCGGGTGGCAAATTGCGCTCCAGTCTCAGGGCTTCACACCTACCATGATGACCAAGCAATACGGTATAAACAGGCTTAAAAATAGACGCGAAACTCGAATAGAAGACCGGCGAGCATTCCTTCTGAGGAAAGCTGCGCTGGAGGTAATAGACTCAGATTTCACTGAAAACGTATCGTCTGATACTTCGTCGCAGATAGACAAGTTCAATGAGGCAAACCCTGACTTCGGGATCAACGGGGAGACTATTAACAATTCCATACGGACACGGGTAGCCGCATCTGACAAATCCGAAAGGGGCAGGCGTGTTAATCCGAAACTGAAAGCGAGAACTGACGAACTGGTTGATTTTTAATTACTACTGAGCGGTTAAGAGCATGAAGAGCAAAACACCCAAGAAAAAAGCGACTCACACTATGCCAGATGGCAAGGTGATGGCGGGCGCATCTCACAAATCCGCAACTAAAAAGAAGCCTGCCAAGAAGGGCAAGTACGGCTATTAAGAAACGCAAATAAAAGCACTGAGTTCGTAACTCCGGGTATTAAGGGGTACGCAAGGGTAGCCAGAATGCCTGCTATTACTGGGATGTGGCCCGTAGCGCGACTCTCAAAACTGCCAATATCCAATTAGGAGGGGGACGCTCTATCCAGCTGAGCTAAGGGCGGCGGTAGTAATGGCAAGGGTTTCAGGCTTTTCATTGTAATCTAACCTTGTAATTAGTCGCAAATAAAAGCACTATCCTTCCTGACGTGTTAGGGAGAGTACCTCAGTGGCGACGATTACTAAAGTCGGAAAGAAGTTCAGAGCCGAGATACGACGTAAGGACATGAAGTCCGTGTCTCGAACCTTTGCTACTCGACGTCAAGCCGAGATGTTTGCCAGTGGGCTGGAGCATGATGTTCTCACGGGTAAATACTTGAGTGTCGGTCAGAGCAGTATGCCCCGACTAAGGGAGGCTTTGCAACGGTATGACGTCGAGGTCTCATCGAAAAAGACCAGTCGAACCGAGAGCTGTGACATCCGAGCGTGGAACCAAAGCACGTTTGCGGACTTGAGGTTAAACCACATCTCTACAAAGATGCTCCAGACGTGGGTTGACAGCGCGTCGGAGGTCTACGCAGCAGACACCGTCAGGAAGAAAGCGTTTACTCTCAGTGGCATGTACTCACGAGCAGCGAAGCGATGGGGCTATCAAGACCTAGTCAACCCCATTAAAAACCTTGAGCTTCCCTCTCCGGGCAAGGGCCGTACCAGACGCCTGCAATACGGAGAGTATCGAAGGTTGATGAGGGCTATCGTCGAAGTGCGACCCGCTCTTGGCCCCCTCGTCAGGCTGTCGATTTATACAGCGATGCGAAGGGGAGAGCTTTGCGGCCTAAAGTTTTCCCAGATAAATTATCGAGCGCGTTTTGCGCACCTGTCCAAGACTAAAAACGGAGATGCTAGAGACGTGCCTCTGTCTCGTCGGGCGATACGGATGTTTAGACTGATAGAAAGTCAAAGCACCACAGGGAAAGTGTGGGATGGAACGCCTGACAGATACACTAAGGACTTTGCAGCAGCATGTAAGAAGGCCGAGATTGAAGACTTGGTGCTGCACGACCTGCGCCACGAAGCGACCAGTCGTTTCTTTGAAGTACATAACTTGTCAATAGTAGAAGTGCAGCGGATCACCGGCCACCGAAGCCTGAAGATGTTGCTGCGGTACACGCACCTAAGCCCCACGAACGTAGCCTTAAAGCTGGGCTAGACTAATACTATCTCGACCTCGCTCTCAGTCTCAATCCATATCTTCGCGCCGCATGGCAAGGGCGTGACGCCATCAGCGGCTGCGTCTACCACTCTCGATGGGCCGTGTATCTTGACCACGCGACCCTTTCTATTATCCTTATAAGTCTTGCAAGTAAGAGTAGGTCGGCTGCCACCATCTTTCGAGTTGGCTTTTAAATGGTGTTGGTTTACATGGATTCTTGTTATCACTAGGTCTCCTCCTTTGCCTCATTTTCAGAGGGTTCCACTGGGCCTTCCTACGCGATCCGGCCTCGCTTCTCGATCAGCAAGTTTGTCAAGGTGGGACTCGACATCTCTCCGCAGCCAGCACCACCGTTTGCCCATCTTGAACGGCGGCGGCAGCCAGTTGGAACCGCGCGCTATCGCGTGTTCGATTGACCGAGGCGACTTGTCTATTAGTGTTGACAGGTCAGCGATAGTGACTATCAACTTTTCTTTAACCTCCATTCCAACTCTCCTGTCGGTGCTTGAAGACGACGACAAACTGGCAAACAAGGGTAGGCACTAGAAAAAACTGGGTGACGTGGCCTATGACGTAGGCCCAGTCTTTCCCCGCTGTAGCCTGCTTCTTTAATTTAGGGAACAGCACCCGCAAGTTTTCAACACTCATGTTAGTATAGCTATGTCCCACTTGGCTGACGCACCACCAGAAGCGCACCCCGCATTCACCAACCCCTTCGGTTGCGATGTACGCTTTTTTAGCGACTTCCAACCTCATCCGATATGGACTGCTCATATAGTTCCCCCTCCAAAATGTGATGACGGCGCAGGCTCGTCTTCATCTTCGTCTTGCACCCCGCGTAACTCCGTCTCGACTGCATCCGATATGACTTCTGCCGCAACCGCGATCCGCTCAATTAACTTTAATAGCTCTGCGTTTTCTTTGGCTGTAAATGCCATCCTGCTTCCTCCTTTATATTGTCCGCGGTCGTACTGTGATACGGTGAACCTCACCATCTGTCTTGTCATAAGTAATCATCTTGGCCCCGCGCATAGAGACCCAGCCTCCGCGAGCGGCATACGCATCCCTGCTCGAAAGGGTTGGGTGCTGCTCTGCAATCGCGCCACCATTTTCTACAACGCGCTCGTGATGCAGGTGTCCTGAATGGATGTAGGTGTGGTCACTTAAACCCCACATGCCTCGGAAGCGAGGCTCGCTGCTAAACAGCTTGAACATCTGCGCAAGTTTGACTTTGTGGCCGTGGTGAAAGCCGAGCATTGTCCTCCCATGCAAGAACGCATAATACGGAAACTCAGAGTCGTCTACCGTTACTCGTGGCTCGTCAGCAAATAGGTACTTGAGGTGCTTCCGCATCCATACAGAACTAGCCATGTCGTGATTACCCTCCGCTTGAATGACGCGAACCTCACCGAACTTTTTAAGCATCATCCGCACGGCTTCAGCCATTACCGACATGCTCATGTCCACCAGCTTTCCGTATCGAGTATCTACATCTAGTATGTTATTCCCTGTTGGCGTGACAGCTAACAACCCATCGAAGTGTAGGAAATCTCCCAACTGGTTTAAGACGGCTGTCCCCGCAGGGGGTGCGGCCGCGATCATGGCGGCGACTGAGTCTAAGAAAACCGAACGTGCTATCTCTGAGTCCCAGTCCTCGCCCGCTTCGGCGGCCCATGCGTACATGCCCAGATGGAAGTCAGTTATGGTTAACAGGCAGAGAAGGTCTGCGTCTAATTTCTTCGGTTGGGCGGTGGGCTTATACTTCTTATACCCACTCCCGCCACTTTGAATAGTATCCAGCAGCATCTGCAACTGCCTCTCCCTGTCGCCCTGAGACTTCACCCACTGCGATTTTACATTGCCCTCGGAGTCATAGAGAGTTGACACTTTGTTGACGACAAATCCCTCTGGCACAGGATGGTTCATGTCGTACTCAGGCGCGTAGCCTTGCTTCGCGGCTCGCTCTTTCAAGATGCGAATAGTTTGCCGACCGTTGCCCCCGTCGATTTTGAGCTTAGTGGCAACCTCGGGCCATGTCGCCCCGTCCCGGCGCATCTTAATCAACTCTCGCTGCGCCTCCGTGTTGGTGTATTTTAGTAGTACATTCGCTAGTTCAGGCGTCATCGTCAAAGTCCAGTTCGTCCGATAATAATAAAGGGCATAGCGCGTGAGTGACGACAGTAGCGAGGGTTATTGCCGTCGCCTCGTCTACGCTTTTGCTAGTCGTAAATGAGATCAAACTATCCTCGGTTATTACAATCGCCAACATGCCCACTGCGTTTTTCCACTCTCCGTCAGTCACTCGCTTCGCTACGTCTTGAGCTGCTTCGAGAGTCTCTCTTCTCTGGAGGGCGTCCCCGACGTCCCCGATACCTATAATCTCGCCCATATTCTACTGCCCCATGCGCTTTTTCAGCGCGTTTAGAAAATCGTTTTGAGTGGCTCCGCGCTCTTTAAGCACGGCCATAGCCGTCTCATCAATAGTGCCGCTAGCTATAATGTGGTGGATAACTGCGTTTGTGCCGCTGAACTTAGTGCCTACCTGCCGCGCGCCAGTGACGCGGCCGTTGAACTGGTCGTATAACTCTCGTGACCAAGGAGGGCCGAGCCATACCACCGTGCATGTCGCATGCTGCAAGTTGTCTACCCCATGCCCCGCACTCTGGGGCTGCGCAGCGAGAACAGGAATCTCTCCAGCTATCCACCTTCTGAGCTGCTGCTGCGAACCGTTGAAGAACTCCATCGTAGTCTCAGGAAACCGAGCCTCTAATCTCGCGCGGTCTGAGATGAAATGGTATGCAAGTAGAAATGGACTGCCTTGTTTCTCGCCGATAAACTCTGCAAGTGCGTCCAGTTTAAAAGTGTGAAGCTCGTTCCAAGTCTTTGTTTTGTTTTCATCTTCGGCGGAGTACACAGCACCGTTTGCTACTTGTGACAGCTTGCCAGTAAGAACCCCGGCGTTGACCGCAGTTATTATTTCATCGCCCAACTCCAAGACAGAGTGCCTTTCCATCTCCAGATATTGGGCGGCGGCCTTCTCTCCAAGGGGGACTTCTATTACGTTGTATAGGGTGTCGGGGAAATCCAAGTGATCGACCGCGCGCATCGTCAGGCATTGATGTCTGATGGCGTCCTCAATCGCTTCACTCGCGCCCGGCAGGGGTTCAAATTTGTAACCCATGTAATCGCTTTTGAAGAAGGTGAATTTGTAAGCACTGTTTGTTCGCCCCAGCGCCTCGCCAAAATCCAGCAAGAACATTTGTGACCACAGTCCCAGCAAGCCTTGGGCCGCGGGAGAGCCTGTCAACTCTATAAGCCTGTCAATTTTAGGTAGGACTTTGCGTAGTTTTTTAAAGCGGGCTGTGGATGCCGACTTGTACTTGCTCGACTCATCGAGTATCACGCCGTCCCACGGCCACTCCGATATTCCGACTTCATTGATAAGCCAAACCAACAGGTCGATGTTTATTATCGTCACATCCGCGCGGCCCTGCGCCAGTGCCTTTAACCTTTGACCCGCAGGGAGGCCATCCAAAAACTGAACACTTAAATCTTTTAACTCATCCCACTTTTGAAACTCACTGCGCCAAGTCGTCTGGCATACCCGAAGCGGAGCTACGATCAACCAGTGGTTAATTTCCTGCGAGAGCAGCGTAGTTCTTATTACTGACGTCGCACAGACAGACTTGCCCATGCCGACGTCCAGAAATAATCCTGCGCGCGGGACGTCCAGCAGAAACTGGATTGCGGGTATCTGATAGCTGCGAGGTTCAAACTTCACGGGCGTCATCTTCATCCGGGGTTTTGGTTGGGGGCCACAGCGAGTCAAGTCTCTTCATAAGCTCCGGCCCCAGTGTCTGTACTTCATGCAGCCACATGCGGCCGTTGCCTGCTCGGGGTGGCCTTTCCCTCGCTAATTCACGCGGGCGTATAATTCGATTCACGGTAGTGGGGGATATTCCTAGTCGGGCCGCTATCTGACGATGGGAAATCCCGGTCTCCTTCAGTCGCATCGCCGCATCGTGCATCTCATCTGCTAAAGACATATACTCAGCTCCTGCATCAAACTATCCACGCCCCGCTTGCTGTCTACGATTCTCACTTGTTGCCCGTAGTTGCGGAGCTGTTGGTGTACCGCCAACTGAAGTTTTGTCGGCAGGCAACCCGGCGCTTTCAACTCAACGAACACAAGTGATGAGAAAAACGTATCGGGTAAGAAAACAATCCTATCGGGGACGCCGCGATTACCGGGGGCTGACCACTTAACAGCAAGGCCGCCAGCCGCCTTCACCGTGGTGACTAGGTACTTCTCAATCGCACTCTCCCTCATAGCCGCGTAATGATCCTACTTTCTTCGAGGTGCAATGCGTCAAGCTCCTGACGGATGACTTCGGTGTTGCTGCTTATAACTTCTTCCATGACTTTTCGGTTTTCATCCCGGTCAGGGACGTACTGCCCTAAACCTTGGAGAAGCTCATTAGACTGATGGAGCAGAGCAATCAGCCGCTCAAATCTCATTGTCTTCTCTTCCCGTTCGCTCACCCTAAACCCCATATCTCCCTCCTAATCCTTTAAATAAAATGCGCCTTCCCAGCCTGTTGCTCCGAGTGGCATGCCCTTGGCCCACGGCGGCAGCTCAGTCATGCAGTCGATAAGTTCGGCTATTTCGGAGCCGCCATCCGTATCCGTCATGGCAATAATTTCATCATGCACATGGCCGACAATCTCAAATCCAGCAGCGCGTGAGTTCTGCATGCCTGCTGCTAACAAGTCACGGGCAACTGCCTGAACGATATTCTCCGCCATCTTTCCGGGGTGGGTGGCAAGCCTAGTCCACTTCCGAGTGAACTGGTCTACCCCTTCGTATGTCAGGTTCCGTACACTGCCAAACTTGGGGTGTACTACTGTTTCAATCTTAGGGCTGAAATAACTCAAAGACCGACCGCTCGGCAGGCGACAAAAAAGAAACGGCTTACAATATTCGTAGCTCACAAGCCCGGCCTCCCACGCTCCTTCACCGCCCATCGCAGAGAAAGCTGCAATGCGCAATTCGTTCCACCATTTGGGAACTTCCGGGTACGCGCTACGATAGACATCCACCAGCCGCTTCCCGACCGCCATAGCTTTTTCGTCGCGCGTGTACTCCCTGTCCCGTGTGTCTGACTTGGGGTCGATAGGCACACGCCACTCGTCTCTCTCCCCCTCGTAAAGCTCGGCTAGGTCTACGCCAAACCCGTGTGCGTAATTCATCAGCCCCTCGCCGCCAAGCCCGAAGCCGCAACCCAGAACAGGCGGCTTACAGAATTTACGTTGGTCTTTAGTGACCTCTGAGTATTCCACCGAGAACACTTCCGTCGCGTAATCTTTGTAGGCATCGCGGCCTGTCCTGAACAGGTCAGTAATACGCTTACTCCCGGACAGCCAGCCAATCACGACAGTCTCAACTGAGCTTAGGTCGGCGACTCGCAACGACTTGCCTACCGGGGCCGCGATTACGCACCGGATAGTTGAGATCAAAGCGTCAGTAACAGATGGGTACATGAGATCAAGAATCTCAAGGTCTCTGTGCTTGACTGCTTTAATCGCAGCAGAGAGGCGTATCTGTATCTCCTCTACCGTTCGACCGCCGAGGGTCGGGGACACGAGGTTGTGAGGTTGCACCCCCCCTCCTGTCCACCGTCCCGTTCGAGCGGCTCCGTAGAATTGAAAACTGCCCCTCAGCCGCGCGTCCCCCGATGACCGTTGCTTGAAGGCTTGGAACTTTTTGGGTGACACCTTGCTGGCTTCCTGCCTTAACAGGAGAACATTTCTCACTGCACTCGGAAGGTCAGGGCGCAGAAGGCAGTCACGCATCACAGCCTTCGTCAGTGACTTTAAGGTGACCCCCTTCGATTGCAGCCAGCTCTGTAGCTGTACTACGCTGTTGGGATTGTCCAGCCCGGTTATTGATTTTATTCCGGCGAGAAGACTCTTGGTGTGGTTCTTATAGACTTCAATCCCCGCGTCAATTAGATCAACATCGACTGGCATCCCAGTCTCATTGATGTGCTGGTCAAGTAGCCAAAGAGACCTCTCACTGGCGGGGTGCGTCTCAGGGCTAAAAGGCAGCAGCTTCTTGTAAATCTCACGCTCGGCATTCACATCCTGAATGCAGTAAGTGCAAAACTCGGCCCAAGCCTCGGGGTCAGTCGCCCGAGTGCTGCGGACGTGAGGTTTAGATTGAGTCCCTACCTTCGGCCCGCAGAACTTTTTAATTAAGGCTTTACCCGAAGTCAATTTCTGAGTGTCTAGCGGTATGCCAACGCAGGCTCCAACTTGTCCTAGACCACCGGGAAAGCTCAGGCTTTTAGCTAGAACCATAACGTCAGTCCACTGGCTGTCTTGGATGTCTAATCCCCAGCAGTTGGCTAATAGTTGCATCTCGAAGGTGGCGTTAAATGCTAGCTTCTCAATATCAGGGTCTACAAGATCGTTGCACAGCCAAAGGGGAGGCGGCTCACGGGTGCAATCGAAAAGGACAGTTTCTTTATCGTTGTAGGCTACTGCGGCCATCATAATTTCAGTGGATGGGTCAGCGGCGTAGACGTACACGCCTCGCGTTCGTAGATTCACCTTTGAGAAAGTCTCAAGGTCGATATGTAACTTCACGGCCATTGCGCTCTCCGGTTAATAAGTAGGAGACCCGTAACGTGGGTCAGGCGGCCAGCCTATTATTGTTATGGGGCTGGCAGGTTGACGTCTTAGCTCCAAGGGTCTTCCGATGCACCCGCAGCCGGGCCGAAAGCAGAGAAGTCATCCTCGGCTCGGCGGCCCGCGCCGCTTAGGGGTTCGCCCTTGCTGGTGACTTGGACATTGCTCAGTCCAAGCGCGACTCCGCGGTTACCCTTCTGGTCATACGCATAGGCGTTCGCGCTGATTCGGCAGTAGTCGCCGCTGACAAAATCGCGGACGTCTAGGACGGGCCGCATCTGAGCGTCGATTATGCCGGGCTGGTTCTTGGTCTTGAGGTTAACCCAGTAATGGCCCGCATAAGCCTCGTCGTGGGCCTTCTCCGTGTCGCCATCTCGGAGAGGATTTTTCAGATTAGGCGGGCGCTTACTGGCGTCAGGCCACTTAGCAGTTGTTGCTGCTTCGACCGCCTTGTTAATCGCATTGACGGTATCCACGTCGTCTTTGCTAATTAAGAAAGCCATCGAGTATTCTTCTTTGCCGCTCATCGTATTAAGAGCTGGCTGGAATACGGAGACATAACTCCCGCGACCCTCGCCAGTGATGACTGTAGTATCTAGTGTCTTGTTTTGCTGTCTTTCTGCGTTCATAGCGTTTTCCTTTTTGCTAGACTTAGTTAAATTCACGTCCGTCAGTAAATGAATAATCAGGGCGTGGGTCATCAGTTGCCACGACCGAAGGCTTACCCTTCGGTTTCGTGATTACGGATTTCAAAGCGTCAGCCCCTCCTTTACCCAGCAGCTTAGTGGCCTGCGCGGGTGAGATAAGGGATGACGTGTAAATTTCTTGCTGAGTTTTTCCTAGCGCGAGCAGGGCGGCCGCGGCTTCACTTGCCCCCGTCCACTTGCGGTTAGCGCGCCCCTCGACGATTCGGAACCCCGGCACGTCTAATCCTTGGACAAGACCGCCGAATGCTTCCTCTCGCACCGCCGCGCACCAATCTTCTATGGCGGGGATTTGCTCAAGTAATAGTCCTATTTCGGAGTAGGAGAGCAGCGCGGGGGTTCTGGTCGGCAATGGTTTGCCTGCGGCTAACGTCTCAACAGCAGTGTCGTACACACCAAATTCTTCGCAGGCTACCCGCATAGACTCCTCTGCTCTTGCCGGGCATACGCCCTTGGCTGGGCAAAATCTGCACTGCTTAACGCCGGGTGACAGAGGCGGGTTATCGCTCATTGAAAGTTCTGCCGCGATCTTTGCGACCTCGGCAAAAGCAAACAACTCTTCTATTGAATACTCCGCAACACTGATATGGTCTCGCCTTGGCTGATATATGTGTAGCCGCACCTTTTCAACAGGCTGTGTAAAAGAGAACTCAAATTCAAGGTACGCACCTAAAGCATACAACAGTGCTTGTTCGTTTTTCTGGGCGTGAACCATCACACCCTTCCCATACTTATAATCAATCACGTCTAGAACGCCGTCGCCTATCACAATGTGGTCGGCTGTTCCGAAGCCTTCAGCGACATACTTTTCGTAGCTGACTCTGACTTCAGTAAAATGCGTACCGGGATACTGATTACAGTAATCAACATAGCCGTGGCCGTGTTCAAACATCTGCTCATCGAGTTTAAAAGTAGGCCGCTCCCCGATAGTTCCATCCTTAATAACTACTGGAGAATCTATAGGTAAAAGCTCGTCGGTATTAACATCGTAGTACATGCCAATGTCCGCGGCCTCGCCTGTTAAGAGGTTAGCAGCAACGCAATGCGCAGCCGATCCTTCTTGGGAAGCAAACGAACTGGTATTGGGAATGTCTTTGCACATCTCGATGGAGCCGGGACATGCGACCCAACGGTGAGCGGAGCTTGCACTTCTTTTCGCGTGGATACCCATGCTACATATCCCTCGGTGTTACAATACTACTGAGGTAGGAGTACCAACGCCCCTTCGCAAGCGCGGGGGTACGGCCGAAGAATGCCAGCCGCTTTCCAAACCAGTTCACCTCAAGAATTGTCCAGTTGGACTTGAGGATCGTAGTCTCGAACTCAGTGTCTCCGAAATCGTATTTCAGTCTCAGATGTCTTTTAGTTGGCTTTGGTTGCATATCCATGTCGGTCTCTCAGTTATCAGTTTTGGTTTGCGTTATCCATCATCTGCTTCGCTTCGGCTATCAGTTCGCTGTAGCAGGCCGCGTTCAGGTCTCCTAACTTTGCGGCTCCAAACTTATCAACCAGCGCGGCCGCTGCTTCGCGGTTAATTGACTGGGCTACTCCCAACACCGCCTCGCGCGCGTCGTCGATTGTTGCTACCGAACGATCAACGGCATCAGACTTCGCTTCGGTCTTGGCTTTCGTCTTGGCTTTCGTCTTGGTTTTAGGTGTTGCGGCGTCAGGTGCTGTGGCCGTCGTCTTAGGGGGCGGCGGCAAGTAGGCTCGAAGGTCATCCATCTGGCTGACAAGGGTCAAAACCGCTTGGGTTAAATCTGTTAGCGTTTTCTCGATCATAGCGTTTTCTCTGTAGTGGGTTTATCTTTACAACGGTAGCCATCATATTGGTTGTAAGTGTAACTTGTCAAGGTGTAAGTGTAATTGAGATTAAAAAAAAGCCCAAGCCTTACGGGGCGGGGGCTGGGGAGGTGTGCGGCAGTTGTTTTCGGGTTATGGTTGAATACTGGTAAAATTAACAGCCAGCGATTGGGTGTGTAAGTCCTTTTTCTATATAAGCGATAATAGCATCTGGATAATCACCACAGTAATAATCAGCGAATAATTCCAGCGGGTCGCTTTTGTTGGCCTCCCCATATAAACAGTAAAAAGCTGTTATTACTTCCCGACTATCGGAATCAATAATGTTAATCCAATCCTCACCCGTACCATTTAATGCGCTGGTAATTTCCTCAAAATCTCCACAGTTATCCAATACAGTTTCCTCGCCATCGGAAACGGATATTAAATGCCCATCAAGTAATACGCGGTTGATTAGCAGGGTTAATACCTTGCGATCTTGCATGTCGATATAAGTGCTATACATAATTAGATTCCTATCTAATTCACGGCAGGAATGCCGGGGAGGTGTGCGGCAGTTGTTTTAGTGGGTATCCCGGACGAGTTCCCAGCCCGCGACACGTTTAGCAATATCAGCAATATCGAACCGGTCTACAAAGTCCCACAGGGGGTGTGCGTAGGCCATAGCCTCGGCCGTAGCCTTGGCGACCGTGTCGCTATGTCCGTTCCTTTGCAGTTCTATAAGCTCAGGTGCGGCTGCCGCTTTTAAAAGTGCGATCCCCTCCCGAGTCAAAAACATCCGCGCTGGGACTATAAAAAAACGCGGCTCGTTGCTGAACGACGACCAGAAGGCATAGACTGATACCTGAGTTACTGAACTATTCACCTGATGACGCCTTCCGACTCGGATGGTGTCGCCCACACTTGGCGACCGGACATGAAGCTCAATGTCGTACCGAACGTCGTCGCGTTCAACCGAGAAAGAGTTGTGTCGGTCTTCATCCTGCACGTTGGGATAATAGCCTTCGTAAGACAGCTCCAGTATCAGCGCGTCGTAGGCAGTTTTTGTGGCTAAGGTAACCGCTTGCTGGTGGCGGGTAATCGCAGCGTTCAGCGCCTCTTGCGACTCGTAGAGATTTTTAATCATCGAGGGCGGGGAGGCTTGCCGGTCGAGTTGGGTTGCGTAATGAAGTTCCTCAACCCCTGATATTAACTCCTCGACTGAGATGCCCAGCGCCTTCGATAACGACGGCATGTGCGACGGGCGGGGAAGAGAGCTTCCCGTGAACCAGCGTTGAACAGACTGCGGGGTCACCCCGACTATTTTTGCAACCTTCGTTTGGGACAAGTCCTGAGACTTTGCCGCTGCGGCTACCCTGACCGCGAAAGTTTGGTACTTCTTTTCTGTTGCCATTACTTTATATGCTCCTTAATCGCACTTCAGTGTGGTGTCTCCGTACCAGCGTCAAGAGAGTGCGTGAAAGGCCGGGCGTCGTGCCTCGGAGTGTCATTCGACGTCACATTGTAATCTTACGCTTAGACTATTACAACCGAAGATTGTAATGCTCAGTAAAAAGTTGTACACATTACAAGTTTGGTTTACTATTCGTTACACTTACACGAGTAAGCTACACTTTACCTACGGAACACGTCTACTATGCCTGATACCAAATCCTTTCGATCCCATGCTATGACACCTAAGCAGCTCCGAGAATCGGCCGCAGCGTTCAGAACCGCAATGCAAAATGTACTTGACGGTAACCTGTCTGAGTTAGCCAGACGCTGCCGGGTCACACCGCAGGCGGTTCAGAGCTGGACAGCAAGCGGCGCAATACCCGCTCGTAGAGTTGTACAGGTGTGCAACGCGCTCAACAATCACGTTTCTGATTACCAACTGAGGCCCGACATCTTCCGCGATCCCGCCAAGTAGGTAATAAAAAGCCCCGGTCGCGTAAACGACTCGGGGCCAACCCTGCAACCTGAGCGGGTTGCGGATTCGATATTACACTACTGGGGAAGAAGATCAATGATTGAAGTGACCTACGGTCTGAGCGCAGCCCGCAGCAAAAACCTATCACATAAAATTCTTAGCGACATAAATCAGTTTGCAGATTTTATACGCGACGGCTCTACCCACGTCTCGAAGCTGGACGCCGAGGTCGATACCTTCGCAGCATGGCATTCGCTCACGAAAAAACAGCGGGACAAGCTCAAAGTAAAAGGCGGCTATATAATAGCTGGTCAGACGGCCGAGGGCGCTAAGAGAAACACGGAGTCTGTCACTGCTGTTAAGCTCTTAATACTAGACCTTGACAGCGGCGACCTGTCACAGCACGAAGTCACCCTGAAGGTTAGGGACTGGACGTGTGCATACTTTGAGACTGCAAATAGTGTGGGTGGCGCGCGCCGATGGCGGGTAGCACTCCCGCTCAACATAGCTCTGAGCGTTGGCGATTTTAAACAGGCGTCGGCCAACTTTTTAAAACTGAACGGTATAAGTGCCGACAGTTGTTCTAGCAGCCCGGCTCAAGCTCAGATGTTACCCATTATATTTGATGACTACTGTCCCACTGTGCATGTCAACGAGGGGAGCTACTTAGACCTTACTGCGTACTTGACAGTAGCTCCGGGCCAGATCAACGCCGCGCCTATCGAGGGTGACGAGGGCTTAAAAAACTATCGGAGGCCACTTGAAAGCGTAACGACTGCCGACATAGTAAAAGGGCTTGAGAGCGTAGACGCCCACGAGCGGGATGTGTGGATTCAAACCGGGATGGGGCTACATCACCAGTTCGGAGGCTCGGACGAGGGTCTACAGGTGTGGGACGCTTGGAGTTCAAAGGCCACCGCAAAGTGGGATGACGCCTGTTGTGCGGCCGCATGGGAAGGCTTTAACACGCAGCTCTCAGACCGCGCGCCTGTGACCATCCGCACCGTCTTGAAAGACCTCGGCCGTCAGGAAGCAGCGGAGTCGCGCGAGAGTTTGCGAGGTGCTTGGGCGCGCAAGATTTCGATGTGCGCTGACGAGGGTGAGATTCGTGAGGTGTTTACAGTTGAGATTTGTCACGAGTGGACATTCGGAGAATACGACCGCAACCTTCTGGCGCAGTCTATTCAGGTGCGTCTTGCAGAGCTGGCGGTAACCAGTACCGGCAGGACTGTGAAGCCCCATCCGATTTCTGAAGTGCGCGAGTGGCTTAACCCTAAGAGGCTGTCAGCTAATACTCCTCCCAACAAGGGTGAGAGACTGGACGAGTTAGATCGCTGGCCCGAGGGCTGGGTCTACTTGCAAAACGGCGATGAGTTTTTAGAACTCGCAACAAAGAGACGTTGCAGCAGCCGAGGTTTCCAAGCGGAATTTAACCGCCGCATGACTGGGGCTGATGGTGTCTTGATGGCCCCTGCTGACATCTACGCGCTGTCCCTCTGTGAAACTCCAATTCCAATTTGCGCCCAGCGTATCTATGCGCCGGGTAAGCCTGTGGTTTTTACGGACGAAGACACGGGTGTGAAGTATGCCAACGAGTGGAACGAGCATACAGTCCCGGTCGCGTGGCCGCGCGAGGTTTGGGGAGCAGGGGACAACTCAGCGGTGGTGAATTTTCTTAAACTTCTCACGCTGATAATTCCAAAAACTGAGAGAAAAACTTTCTTTTATTATATGTGCTGGATCGTGCAGAACGAAGGTTCGCACATGAACTGGGCACCCGTCATTCAGGGGCCACAAGGCGCAGGCAAGACTATGTTATCGGAAATCTTGAGGGCTGCGCTCGGCGCTGAAAATGCACGGTCGATTGACGCACACGTTCTGGGGTCGGGCTTCACATCGTGGGCGCAAGGTTCAGTGTTAAATACAATCGAAGAAATAAGATTGCCGGGTGAAAAAGGCAGCGCGCATGCAATCATTAACAGCCTGAAACCCTACATCACCAACGCCCGCATCAGCATTCACCGCAAAGGCCGTGACCCGTATGAAGTTCCCAACTCAGCCAACTACTTATTCCTGACTAATCACGAGGACGCTATCCCTTTGGAAGCTGGAGACCGCAGATACTTCGTGGTGTTTACGACGCCGAGGACGGGTATGGACGTGGCGATAATAGTGAAGCAAAGACCTCAGTTTTTCGAGAGGGTCTACGACGCCTACACGAATCACCCAGAGGCGCTTAGGGGATACATGCTCGGCGTTAAAATTCCAGATAGCTTTCAACCGTTCGGACACGCACCTCACACCCAAGCCAAAGACATAATGGGCGGGAACACCAAGCCCGGAGACGAGCAGGCACTGACGGAGGTGCTGTCTGAGGTATATGACGGCGTGAACGGGCCGAGTGGGGTTCTACACACCGCTGCTGTCACTCAGAGGATGCGTTCAGAATTTTCTGTGACGGTGCGCCCGGCAAGACTTGGGATGCTACTGCGAGCCGCTGGCTGGGAAAAGTTCGGGAAGCTCAGGTGGCGTGGTACTCCACGGACTATCTACATCAAGCCTCGGCTGTCCGGGCTACAAAATTTACCGGGAGAAGCGGAGCAGATACTAGCACTACTTGATGCCAGTGTTGGGGGTGAGTTCTTATGAGTTACAAAGTCATCGGGCTAGCAGGCCCAGCGCGCGTCGGAAAAGACACCGTAGCAAATCACTTGGAGCGCAGCGAAAACTACAAGCGTTACGCTTTTGCAGGGCCGCTCAAAGCCATGTTAGCAGCAGGCTTCTGCTTGACCGAGGCTCACTTAGAGGGCGACCTCAAGGAGAAAGTGCTGGAGCCTTTGGGCAAGTCGCCGCGGGAGCTGATGCAAACCTTGGGAACTGAGTGGGCGCGCGACACCGTCCATCAGGACTGCTGGCTCATCATTGCAGAGAAATACTGTGAGAGCCACGGCAAGACTATCATTACGGACGTGCGGTTTCCCAACGAGGCGGCGTGGGTGCGGGCGAGAGGCGAGCTGTGGCATGTTCGACGGCGGGGTGCGCCGAGTGTGTCCGCGCACACGAGTGAAATTGGAATTGTTCCGTTAGAAGGAGAGCCTGTTATTCATAACGACTCATCAGTAGAGATGTTGGAGTTCACCATAGACAAATTGCTGGGAGTCAGATGAAAAAGTTTCTCAAGAAAATAGTTATCAGGGACGATTACATGACTCGGTGGCATCTGATCCCTAGAAACAAACACTGCAACATCTACCTGCATAAATTCCACGGCTCCGACGACGCGATCCTACACGATCATCCGTGGTGGAGTGTCAGTTTCCTTTTGCGCGGGACGCTGTGGGAGGAGCTGCGGTCGATCAGCGGTCGGTGTGTTGATCGCCGAATCCCTTGGCTTTGGCCTGTGTTCAGAAAAGCAAAGCTACTGCACCGGCTTGACGTTTATAACAGCCCAGTCTGGACTCTGTTTATTACTGGCCCCGTCGTTAGGCGATGGGGTTTCTCGACGCCAGCGGGTTGGGTTGATGCCGGGTGTTACCGCGGCCGCGGCAGGACTATAGACCAATGAGGGCTATCGAACGTATCGCACTGTTGGCCGTGAGAGGCAGCTCGGCGTTTTCAGACGGCGGCGGGGCAACGACTGGGCGAAAGCGCGGGTGGCAGGACGTGGCCGCGGCGTTGGCTGCTCCCCGGTCTAAGTCTCCGACAGACCAGCGGCCGCCAGCGTCTGAGCTGGGCAGGCTCATCGTGTTGCAGGACATCAGCTCGGTTGAGTTACGGCGGCTGCTGCAATGGGTGGGCGGGACTGAGCGAGAAGCAGCCGCGGCCGTTAGCGCCGTGATTGGCGCAACGCCATGCACTGGGTGCGGTGGATCGGGGGAGGGTGCAGCAGGGACTTACTGCCCGCGGTGCGACGGGGCCGGGGTCAAGAACTTGGGTGAGCGTCCTATCGCTGAGTTGTTAGGGGTAAGCAGACACCGCTTCAGAAAAGACCGGGCGGCGCATGACGCGAGGGTTGCAAGGGTACATGACCTGATTGAAATTTTAGAGAGGAGGCTGCGCGGAAGTTAAGCGGGCAAAAACGAATCGGTTTTTGCCCACTTAGGGGGTTGACTATAAATTCATAAACTCCTGCACATAGAAGTCAGGACTTAAACACGCTTTCTCAAACGCTGCTTCCGCGTCTTCTCGTTGGAGGTACGTCATCCGTATCAAGTTTCCTAGTTCCGTTTCTTTTTCTTTTCGTGCGGCGCGTCTAGCCGCCCTTTCTTCCCGCGACCCGCGCGCGTTACCCCCGTAGCTGCGGTCGAGTTCGATGCGAAACTGAATGGGATGCCTTGTGCTGCTGAATAAGCTCATTTGTATTTCCTCCCTAAAAATTCATCTAGCGTAATGTCCATTGTTGAGACGGCTCGGTCGAACGCGGCCGCGTCGCAGGACTTGTTGGCTGCCGCAGTCTTGGCGAAGTAGTGGTCGGCCATGAAGCCAGCCCAGTGCGTATCGTTTAATAGATACTTAACTTTGCGGTGCAGTGGAGTTTTGCGTATCTTGTTAGTAGCCATATAGATAACCTCTAGTTGTTGGTTAGTGGCGGCTGGGTCTCATCCCCTGCCGTCACGTCTATTATACCAAGTGACTTTTTACGAAATGAGAAATACGCTGCTGTCAAAGGGTTTTTAGCCTATCAGCCCTACTACCTATCACACTGAAAAAAACCCTTGACACTTATTCCGTAGTGTATTTCTTCGCCCACGGCAGGACTTGTAGGGGTCTGAGCCTTGCCCGCTAGCCCCGAATTTATTTTCAGGGGCGGATTGGCTCGCGTCCGGGTCTTGCTCTGAACGGGTCAGTAATAGGGGAGGCCGTCTGAAAGACATACTGAATTTGGTATGCCCACAAAAAAGCCCGCACGATGGCGGGCTGAGTGGGGCGGGCGGTTAGTAGCTGTCAAGCTCTTCTATGGCAGCGTCTATAAGTTCTGGCGTTAGGGTTGCCCCTGCTGCTAGCTGAGATTTTAATTCAGCCGAGAACTCTTTAAGAATACGCACCGTTTCCTTGCGGGAAGTTTCGCGGATTCGCTCTCGCAAATTCTCTCGCTGATCTCTGATAGAGCTTTCTACTCTACTCAACCGCGCGCCTATTTCGTTTGGGTTACTCATCGTTATCTTCCCCTCGCTGGCTAGTGTGCAGGACTTCTTCGCTTCCGCAATCGCCGCAGTGCGGGGTGAGCTGCTCCTCGTTGTACTTCGCGCCACAATCCTCGCACTGGTACACCATGTCCTCTTCCCGGTACTCAGTCCACGCGACTGTTTGCAAGGAGTGCGCAGACCACATAATGGTAGCGGTAGTGCGTCCAGTGCCCCGGTCTACCAGCCTCACCAAGATACCGTCCTCGCTGTCCGCGGTGTGAACCTCGTGCGTCGCCTCCGATTTCGGATCGTCGTACCAAGACCTGCGGCCCAGCTCGTGTGTTTTAGTTCGCGTTTCGTTTATCATTTGCTGCTCCCTTTACGCATTGGCTTAATATGTCGATACTGGTCGCGCCCCGTCATTGCATCGCGCGACCACATACGGTTGGTTTGCTTATCTCGCTTGTTGGCGCTGTTGCAGATGCACAGATACGCCAGCTCGCCATAGCGGTATGTTCTATAGCTTTTCATCGTTGTTCTCCATGTGTAACAGCATTAATGAGACAAATGCAGGTACGTTTTCTGTAAGGTGTTTCAAGTAAGCGTCCATCTCCCATACTGTGCCATCACCCGCCCATTCAAAATATTCTACAGGCCAAGCATTGAAATGTATTACATGGTCAGAGCAGTAATCAATTAGCCCTATTAGGTCTTTAGGTAACATCGTTGTTCTCCTGAGTTGTTAGGTTAAGAGTGAGTGTGTCCATCGGACTCGGTTGTTAAAGCGTTGCTTGTAGTTTGGCGGTTTGCTTTGTCCGGGACTCTGTGTCAGTGTCCCAGCGGGCTTCGACCCAGAGGCGCTCCTCGCGTCGCTTCTGGGTTTTCTTACTGGCTTTGAGATGCCGCAATCGCCGCGCGTCGTTTTTGGTGTAGTTCATTGTCATAGTCGTGTGGCTCCTGTCTGCTGCTGAGTGGTTGTGAGTAAGAGGCGAAGTGATCGCCCCAGCTTCGCAGTCCGGCTCGGCGCGAGTCTTTCAAACTCCTGCTCTACCAGTTTGCGAAACTGCGTGGCATACGATGCGCGTAGCGCAACGCGCGCTAGCCCGGCGACCTTGTCCGTTTGCTCGGGCGGTACATAGCGGCAGTCGCGCGCCGCTGCCACTCGGGTGCAGTTGCGCAAGGTCTGGGCCGCGTCGATGCCTCGGCAAGACTCTGCCGGGGCGCGCGCCAGCGCCCACGCCGCAAGCTCTGCGAGTAACTGCTCGGCGCGATATGCCGACAGCTTGCGCGCCGTCTTAGGCGCTCCAGCGCGCGCCGTCCAGAGCGAGTCGCCGGGCTGTGAGTAGGCGTGGGCAGCTAAGGGGCTGTCCCAGCCTGTGGCCTGAACCCTCGCCACTGGGGCGGGGGTAGCAGGCGCGTACCAGTACACTGTCTTTGCGGCGATCATGCGGCGTCTGCCACGATGACCGCTGCGCCAGCGTTGGTGATCTGTCGCTGACGGTGGCTGCCGGGCTGTCGATCCATGACGATGACCGCGTCGGCCGCTGCCAGCTTGTGCCAGTCGCGCTGACCGAACTCGCCATCGGTAAAGACTAGGTGCAGGTCGGGTTGGTAGCCGTTCTGCTCCAGCCACTTGACGGCCTCGGGCAGATCAGTACCGCCGCCCCGGCTGATCTCTAAGTCCAGCAGCTCGGCCCCGGAGTGAACCTCGGCAACAGCCCGCACGTTGTGGTTACACAAGATGATCTGCGCGCCGCTGGTCGGCTGTAGTACGTCCAGTGCCTGCGCGACCTCAGCTATAAAAGCATTGAGGCGCGCAGTGTTGACGCTGCCGGATATATCAACCGTTACTGCTAGCAGGTCAATAGCACCCTTCGCCGCCGGGGATATAACCCCCAGTGTGTTAAACCTGCGGCGGTGAATCCGGGCGGGGTTGTTCATGCCGCCCCGGCCCGCTTTGGTCAGGTACTCTGCCAGCTCTGCGCGCCAGTCTGCTTTGGCGTTGGCGCTGCCTTGCCGTCCGGCTGCTGCGAGAGCGGCGCTGGGGGCGTCCATGCGTTCCTCAGTCTCGCCGTAGGCTTCGGCCTGAGCCTCGATAGCGGTATCAACGGCGCGCTCTACTCGCTCGCCGTCATCCTGCTCTGCGCGCTCCTGCTCCTCGGCCGTGCCGCTGTACTGCGGCTCTAAGTGGTGATCGTGTCCAGCTCGGTCGCCTTGGCCTTGGCCGTCGTCGCCGTCTGGCTCTCCGTCTGGCTCTGCTTCACCGGGCTGCTCGCCTTTGCCTTGTCCGTCGTCTGGCTCTCCGTCTCCCGGCTCTCCCTCGCCTGCGTCGTCTGGCTCTCCCTCGCCCGGCTCTGGCTCTCCCGGCTCTGGCGGCTCTGGCTCCTGCTCGGCGCGTTCGTTTGCCAGCTCGATGTATACGCTGTCTACAAGGTCATCGCGGCTGAAGCGTGGATCACTGAGAGCGCCGTCCATGATCTCCAGCCCCGCGGCTATTAGATCGGCGTTGATGACAAAATCGGCTGCCACGTTGTACAGCGTGTGATCCCACGTCCGGCCGTCTGGCCCGGTGCCGCGCTGCTTGAATGCTTTGCCGCGCCGCATGTGCTGAAGCGCCGCATGGGCCGCCTCGTGGCCGAGGAGGAAGGCGCGCTGCTCGACGTTGGGCAGGCCGAGGAAATAGTCCACGTTGATGTACAGGTAATAGCCGTCTGTGCCAGCGGTGTCGATGACGCTGGTGGCTACCACTGTCAGGCTCGACGCGAGGATACTGTGGTATCCAATGGCGCGGGCGCGCAGCAGTGTGGCCGCCTCCACATATCCTTTGCAGGTGTAGAGGTCGCACTCGTTTTCGTAAATCGGTTTAGCGTTAAATTTCATCGTTGTAGCTCCTTGTGTGTGTGATCTACCAGAGGTCTGCCATAGCGCCGCCCAGCTCCACCGCGCCGGCGGCCGGGGCAGGTACGGGAAACAGCTCGTCGAAACCTGACTGAAGGTCTTGTACGCCTTTGAGCGCAACCCGCGCGCCGGTCAGGCTAGAGTCTCGCGCCACTCCGCAGTCTTTCCACTCGTCTGTACTGCTGACGTTGGCGACGCGTGTGGTCATCATCTCGGCCAGCTCTAACAGCCGGGGGTCGTTGTTCGTGCCTGCGGCGATCTCTCGAAGCATCTGTGCTTGATCTACCGTCCCGGTGATTAGAGTGGCTGCCAGTCGCTGACCGCTCTCTAGCTGGGTGACAACGCGCTGTAGCTGCGCTGCCGCATTCTTGAGGGCTGCCTGCTTGGCGAACTCTAACTGGCGGTAGGCTTCGGCGGCGTGTGTGGCTGCGTACTCGGCTGCCACGTCGGCGGGCAGATTAGGCATTGAAGCCGCGTCGGGGATCGACAGCGGAATGGGGGTGTGCAGCTCGGCCGCAAACTTGCCCGCGACCTCCTCGCGCGACGGGTGCGAGGCGTCAGCATTCCAGTCGCCAAGGTCATCGGCCTGCGCCGCATGCACGAGCAGGTCATAGTCAACGAGAAACTCCTCCAGCAGCGATTCGGCCTCGCGCGTCAGTCGTGCGACCTCCGCGACCACGCCCGGCACTTTATTGGTATAGATCAGGCGCTTGCCCTCGGCGCTCTCACCGTCGGCGCGGCTGCCGTAAGGCAGTGTCTCGCTGGTCAGGTAGGTGCGCACGGCTGCGAACGCTGACGTAACCGCCTTCAGCCGTGGCTGACCGCTGCCTAGCAGGTCGATGTTCAATCGTCCGCAACCTTGTTTGGCTCCGGCATTCTCGGCCGCCTTGGCGCTGGCGGTCTTTGCCAGCTTGACGCCCTTCCACGATCTGACGGTGATCTGCGTCAGCATAAAGTTGTAGGCTGCCCGCTTGAGCATCTCCTGCTTGATAGTGTCTGTTGTTTCCATGTTCTGTACTCGCTCTGGTTAAGGGTTAAAGAAGCCGGGGCTTCTACGCAGAAAGCCCGCAAAGGCGGGCTGAGAGGGTGGAGCTGTTGTTGCTGTTAGCCGGTCAGGGGCAGCAGGTCGGCATACTTTGAGATAAACTGCTGCGCGGTCGGCCCGGTCGCCATCCAGCCCTCACGGGCTGACTTGCGCAGTAGGGCGCTGCCCACGCCGATCTGTAGATCAGTTCTGAACCGGCAGATGTACTGGAGCGCCCGGTCGGCGCTGCTGGCGTTCACCGCGCTGGATAGCGCAATGTTGCTGGCTATGTACTGAAGGTCTGTCTCAGTAGGCAGCAGGCACTCAGTCGGGCGGTGCTGTATCTCCTCGCCTGACGGAACCTTGTCGTGCATCTCCAGAAAGTCGAACAGTCGATCCGTTGCAGGCGCTCCGACGGTCGCCTCTACCAGCTTGCGGGCGATCAGGTCAGTACGCATGATGCCGTCGTTGGCCGCGGCCATTGCGCCCATGTTGACCGCCGCTCGGGCGAGGCTGCGGGGGGTGCAATACTGGACGTCCTCGCTGGGTACGGCGTCCGCGAATAGCCCCTTGGTATGGCCCGCCTCGACGGCCGCAATCAACAGCGGGTGGATGTTGTTGCCCAGCGCCCAGTCTCGCCATGCTGCAAAGTCGAACTTCAGCTCAAAGCGCAGGCAGGCGTTGGCAAGGTGGGACAGTGTGCGGGTGCTGCCGCTCTTATCTGCGACGCGGTTCCCGGTGGCGATCACCACCCAGCCGCCCGGCAGCTTGTCGCCGCCGCTGGTGCGGGTGTCGCTGTCCATGACCGGGCGCAATACCTTTTGCATATCAGCGCCTGCCTGCGTCAGCTCATCGAGGTTAAGTACGCCGTACTGCTTGCCGGTGGCCTCAATCATGCAGATCAACGCGGACTTGCTAAACTCGGTCTCCCAGCGGCCGTCTGCGGTCTTGCGCGGCAGCCCCAGTCCTGAGACCTCCACGGCGTCGCGCTGGCCTGCGTTGAACTCGATGTATCCAACCTCGTCCACGCTGACGCCGCGGGCGCGGGCAAGGATGGCGGGGACTTCATCTCGGCAGAATTGGGTCTTAGCCAGTCCGGGGCTGCCCAGCAGCAAAATGGGCTGGCAGTCGGTCGAAAGGGTGCAGGCTAAAATGTCTTTTAGCTGCGGCAGGGTTACTGTGGTCAGTGCTGTCATGTTTGTCTCTCCAGTTATCAGTTATCGAAGCCCGGTGGCCTCTACTGAAAAAGGCCGCATAGCGGCCTGGGGGGTTTGGGGTGTGCCTGGGGGGCTAGGGGTTCTTTAGATTCTCCGACCATTCGCGCCACAACTTCGTTCGCAGCCCTTCCATGCCTTTCTCCAGCTCGATGACCTGCTCCTTGAGCGCCCATGCCGCCTCTTCGTATTCGGCGCGGCGCTCTCCGCTGCGGACAACTTGGCGCTCTAGCTGTGCGATGCGCGCGTCCTTCGTTCCGTATTCTCTTGCCTGCGCGGCTTTGATTTCCTCGACGCAGCGAGCGGGAAGCGGGGACAGCGGAGCAGCGAAGTCGCCGGGGAGGGTGAAGCTGTCAGGCTCGGGGAAACGCAGTGCGGCTGACTGGGCGTCGCGCACACGAACCCACTCGGCGGCGCGGGCTGCTAGTCTGCGATGTGATATGCGCTCGGTCAGGTTGATGACCAGCAGCAGCAGTAGGGTGACGATAGGTGCATAGAAGATGATCGCGGCAAAGGGGTTGATGTGCCGGTCAGATATGGCGAAGGCTAATAGGTCCATGTGGTGTCTCTCTCTGGTTGTCGCCCGCGTGATTGCAGGTCGAAACAACACTCTACACCCGATGAGTGTAGGGTACAAGTGTTGCTTGTAATTAGAGTGTAAATAGATGGAGCAAGGGGGCGTTCTTGATTTTGAAATCGAGAACGGATCAGGAACAAATCAAGAACGGATGGCGGCAAAAGCGTTCTTGATAGCGTTCTTGATTTGAAAATCAAGAACGGTGCAGATGTCCCGGTATGACTGGGCTGGGAGGTGGTGTGTTCTTGATGTTCTTGATGTTCTTGATTTTCCTAGATAGTCAGTAAAGAGATAAAGTAATTAGGTTTATTCTCAAATCCCTATTTTTACAAGCTACGATTGTAGGTTTTGATATGTGTATATAGAACGAACTAACTTAGCGCCATATTGAGAACATCGAGAACATACAAGCTAACCTTGTACCCGTGACGCCTCACCACTAAGGCGTAATAATATTAGCCCCTCCCCCCATCGCGCATCGCAATTCAGCAGGCCACCCCGGTCGCCGGTCACCCAGTCGCCGCGGTGATCTACTGCTGGTGACCAGCTCGGGTGTATGCCTACCTCCCATGCCACACAGGCAGACACATCCTCCCTCCCCGCTGCGCCGAATTGGAATCGAAGCCGTAAGGCAATGAGGCGCTGTGGTGAACCCCCCTTTTTGCCTCCGTGCCGGGGGAATACGGGCCAACAGGGGGGCCGGGTACGGGGCGACAGGGGCAATTCAGCGGCCCCGCAGGGGCCGTTGTTAGCCCTATTATAGATTTCTGGTGAAACTGGATTATTGACTTACAAGTTTAGCTTTAACTTTTCCAAATAACGTGTAGATTCCGTGTAAATTCCACCGATAGGAATAAAAACAACTTTACGCTTGTACGCCGCAACCAATAAGTGTAATCTCTTCGCTAGTCTGGAGCTTTAATGGCGACCACAAACATGGCCCCCTCGATGACAGCACCCACAACAGCCTCTCAAACCAGCCGCGTACCCGTCACCCTCGACGATTTACGCAGTATGGAAGACGCAATGTTTCAAAACCCTACTGCTAGGTTCTCAACGACCCAGCGAGTGTTTTTTGAGGCGCTACTATCGCACCCAACCTTAGATGTCGCAGCCGCCGCCAAGATTTGCGACGTGCCGATTAAGAAAGCGATGTCGTGGATAGCACAACCGACGGTTCAAGCCGCTCTGAATCACCTTATGACCACCCGCATGAAGCGGCTGGGACTAGATAAGGACTCATTGCTGGCTAAAATCGTAGACTTACTTGATATGTCCACTGGCGTAGTCCCTATTATCAAATCGGGGTACGACAAAGACACTAAAACATTCACGTCGCAGTCAGTAAAAGAGACTGACTTAGGCGCAGCGGCCCGATTTACTGACCAGCTATCTAAGCATTTCCAACTTTATGCTCCTGAAGGTGTGTCTGGACTTAGCGTTAACCTCAGTTTGGTTATGGGGGAAGACCCACAGCTCATTCCGCAGTCTAGCGAAGACGAGGTAGTGTCACTTGACGCGCTGCCTACGATTGAACTTGACCCTGACACGGAAGAGGACGCCGATTGAGCGTTCAGCCGCCCGTCAACATTGATTACAAGGCATCACCGACCTTTAAGAGCTTCCATTCGGATCGCACTTCGTTCGTTCGCGGAATGCGCGGCCCTATTGGTTCTGGGAAGTCCGTCGGTGCGATGATCGACGTGGCTTTGGAGAAAGCACTACAGCAAGCTCCGAACGCATCGGGTATTCGCAAGTCCCGATGGGGTTTAGTCCGAGCAACTTACCCCGAGTTAAAGAGTACAACGCTCAAGACGTTTCAAGATTGGCTGCCGGACTCGATATGCCCAGTCAAAATCAACGAATCTCCTATTACTGCGCGGTTAACGCTGCCACTGCCCGACAAAACCGTGGTCATGGCAGAGTTTGTGTTCATCGCGCTGGACAAACCGAAAGACTTAGGCAAGTTATTGAGCTTAGAGTTGACCGGCGCGTTCTTAAACGAAGCAAAAGAGCTGGATAAGGCGGTTGCCGACACGATTACGTCTCGGGTAGGTCGGTATCCAGCGGTACGAGAAGGCGGCCCGAGCTGGTCTGGCGTCCTGATGGACACGAACAGCCCCGCGGAAGATCACTGGTACGCGGAGTTGGAGCAAAACCCGCCGGATGGCTGGACGTTTTACCAACAACCGCCCGCGCTACTGCGGTATAAGACGGGGTCACCCCTGCTGATGAACCCGGACACCACCGGGATTACTAAAGCAAGGTGCGAGAGTACCGGCTTCGAGCCAAACCCCGCCGCCGAGAACATACAGAACCTCCCCGGAGGGTATGAATACTACTATAACGCCATAGGCGGTAAAGACCCGAACTGGGTACGCGCCTATGTGCTGAACGAATACGCGACCGTGCGCGACGGCAGGCCGGTGTACGGCGAAACCTTCAATGAGAGGGTTCACGTCGCCAAGACAAACCTTTGGCCGCTCAAAAAACACCCTATCTATATAGGATTGGACTTTGGACTGACTCCCAGCGCCATTTTTGGGCAGTATGTTGACGGCCAACTTCGTATTCTTGACGAGTTAGTGGCAACCCGCATGGGTCTGACTGACTTTATTACTACGGTGATGATGCCGCTGATTGCGCAGAAGTACGCGCAGCATGACCGCATCTATGTCGGCGACCCTTCGGGCAACGCGGCGGGTGACACCGACGAAGTAAGCTGTTTTCAGGTAATGCGGGGCGCAGGCATGGCGGTTGTCCCGGCATCTACTAACGCTATCGAGCCTCGTCTTGAGGCGGTACGTCACTTTCTCATGCGACTGGCCCCAAAGGGGGAACCGGCGTTCTTGCTGAGTGCGCACTGCACCATTTTGAAATCCGGCTTCATTGCAGGCTATCAGTACGCCCGCGTTCAGGTTTCAGGCGAGGCTCGATACCGAGAGAAGCCAGACAAAAACAAATTTAGCCACCCCCATGACGCATTGCAGTATTTATGCTTGAGGGTTTTAACCGCGATAGCGCGGGAGAAAAACAGCGGGCATACGTTTGCCCCTTTGAAGGTTGCTGACATGCGCACAGGTTACTAATGGAATCACCGATAGACGAAAAGAAAGTGATAGACCTCGATCCGGTATCGCTGTTAGGTCACACCCTGTCTACGTCTTTAACTTCTGTTATTGCTAACCGCGCCACTATTGAGCAGCGTTGGGTACAAGACTTACAGCAGTACATTGGCGACTATGACGACTCATCGCTCAAGGCCATGCAGGACAACAAACGATCCAGTGTGTTTTTAAATATCACGCGCATTATGGTGAACCAGTCAGTAGCACAGATAGCCGACTTGCTGTTTCCTACCGACGATAAGAACTACGGCATCTCTGCCACTCCAAACTCCCAGATAGAAGGCGACCTGAAAGACTCATCCACCGCCCAAGTGGAAGGTGGGGGTCAAGTGATGGACGCCGAGACCGGAGAACCCATCTCCACAGCAGAGGTTGCCGCTCGGGCGCAGACAATCGCCAAAGAAAAAGCGATTTCGATGGAGCGTGAGATAGATGACCAGCTTGTGCAGTGCGATCACGCAGGGGAGGCCCGTAAAGCACTGCACTGGGCAGGGATTTTTGGCACAGGCATCCTAGCAGGCCCAGAATCGTTCACTACGACACGTCACAAGATGTCCATGAAAGCGGACAGCGCAGGCGTTAAGAAACCTAAAGTGACGTATGAGCCTCTGACAAGCGACTCACCGCGCACCCGAGCCGTGGCTCCGTGGGATTTCTACCCGGATTTGAGCGGCTCTACGATTGACGAGGCTGAGTTCATTTTTGAACGCAGCTATATGACTCGCAAACAGATGCGCGGGCTGGTGAAGCGTAAGAACTATATAAAGGAGAACGTCAAGAAAGTTCTCCTTGAAGACGCCAAGGATATACAGTTTTCCAACAACGGCCACGTCAATTCCCTGCGCAGGTTAACGGGCGGGTCTGACCAAACCATTGATAACCGATACGAAGTGTGGACATACCACGGCCCTATCGACAAGGAAGCGTTGATCGCAGCGGGCGTTAAGCTATCGAAGAACGACCCGCTGGACGAATTTGACGGCGTCGTGGTGTTTTGTGGCGGCAAGGTTTTAAAGGCCGTCTTAAATCCTCTTGAATCTGAAGATTGGCCGTACTCGTTGTGGAACTGGGCGGTCGATGACTTTTGTCCGTTTGGGTTTGGCGTACCGTGGCTGTGCCGTAACGAGCAAGCTATTGTAAATACCGCATGGCGAATGATGCTGGACAACAGCAGCAAATCCGCGGGGCCACAGATTGTTGCCAAGCGGCATGCAATCACGCCTGCTGACGGTGACGAGACTATCAGCCCTTGGAAGTTGTGGTACGCCGATGAGAGCATTAACGACGTCCGGTCTGCGTTTAGTGTCATGTCATTCCCTTCTGTCCAGCAAGAAGTCGGCAACATTCTCACGATGGCGCGTAACTTCCTGACGGAGACCGCCGGGCTACCACCGCAGGTAGGGCAGGGCGCAGGCCAAGCGCCTAGCACATTAGGCGGTATGGCAATGATGATGAACGCCAGCAACACGGATCGCCGACGCCAAGTGCGCGACTGGGACGACCGCGTGACGAAACCGCTAATCACACGTTTCTATTACTGGAACATGCAGTACCACGAAGACGACGCGATTAAAGGCGACTACGAAGTTCACGCCAGAGGTACTAGCGCGTTACTCCTGAGAGAGCAGCAAGCCATCAATCTCATGGCGGTACTGGACAAATACGCTGCGCACCCGGCACTGGCCGATTCCATTAGGCCGCAAGCGACGCTACGCAAGGTCATTCAGGCGATGCACATCGCACCTGACGACTTGATTAAGACTGACGCGGAGCTGGAGGCCGAGCAGGCTGCCATGCAGGAGCAGCCGCCACAGGAAGACCCAATGATCGTGCTAGAGCAGATGCGCGCCGAGCAGATTGCGCAGCGCCATGAAAACGCGCAGCAGCTTGAGCAGCTCAAGGCTAGTCTGGAATCAACCAACAGCGAAGCAGACAGGCAGCTCCGCAGAGATTTGGCAAGTTTAGAAGTCGAGAAACAAGACCGTCTGTTACAGATGGAAGCCCTAAAACTTTCTCAGACCAAAGATATTGGATACCAGAAAATACTTGCAGACTTGAAGAAGTCTCGCTGGAAGCTCAACTTAGATGACACCAAGTTTAAGAAAGAGATGGCGATTAAAGAACAGTCCGGCAACACGGCGAACTACGGGTTGGAATAGTGAGAACGCCTAGTTGGACAGAGATTAAACGAGTGAGCCAAAACAAAATGGACTCATCTCACAAAGAACTCCTCAGTTGCTCCCTCGACAGCGTCGAGCGGGTACGAGGCCGCATAGAGGCTTATCAAAGCATCTTGCGATTAGAGCAGGGCGAGCCGGATAATACCCCGGACTCCTCCTTTTTCGACACCCCCCTCCAGTAAAACGGACGCAATGAAAGGGTCGATGTATGAGTGAAGATAACAATAACGAGTTAGATGTTAAGTCAGATATAGATGCCGAGACGTTTCAAGAGTTTGCCCAACTTCTTGATGACGACGGCAACTTAAAAACAGCTCCACCCGATACCGAAGAACCGGAGACCACAGCAGGCGACCCAGCGACCTTGCAGCAAACCGAGGACGGCGATAAGCCCGAGGTAGCTGTAAGCGCGCCAGCGGAGCCTAATGTGTTCGACGGACTATCCCCTGCCCAGCAGCAGGCGGTAGCCGACCTTCAGGCGAACTATGCAAAAATCCAACACTCGGAAAATTCCAATCGCCACCGAGTATCGGCACTGACGAAGAAGTTGAACGCCCTTGAGAAAGACGCAAGTGAGAAGGTAACTTCTGCACCCGCGCCCTCTCCCGAGGGGGTTGAAGACGTTACGACTGAGCCAGAAGTAGACCTTGCTCAGTTCGAAGAGGATTTTCCCGAAGTGTTCGGCGCAATAAAAGCGATGAACAAACGGGAGGTTGACTCCGTGCGCCAACAGCTTGCCGACGTGCAGCCTACTATTGACACCATTAACCAAGACCGGGAAACGGATTTCCTATCGTCGCAACTCGCGGCACTGGCAGGACGCCACCCGGACTTTCAACAGATACAAGAAAGCTCGGATTTTTGGGGTTGGATAGAACAGCAAAGTGATGGAGTAAAACAACTCGTTGGGTCTAAAGGAGCGGAAGATAACATCGTTCTTTTAGACCTTTATAAACGCGCGAACTCTCAGCAGTACGCTCAACCGCAAGCGGAGGTGGCCCCGGCCGCTGAAGCACCTAGCCGTCCACGAAGTGCTGACGCAGGCGACAGTCTGCCGCGCGCAGGAGTGGGGCGGTTAAACGGCGGAGCTGGCAGCGAGAGTTCTTCGTGGGAATATTGGGCAAATCAAGCAAACCAAGACCTTATATAACCCGCCAACTACGAGGTAACTACTCATGGCTATTACTAACTACGGTGACGTAACGTCACGCATCGGCATGTATGCCGCTGTAAAAATGCTCAAACACGCTGAACCCATCCTTGTTCTGGAGAAGTTCGCACAACCACGGCCCATGCCGCAAAACAAAGGACTGGTGATTAAGTTCCGTAAGCCTACCCCTTTCGCTGTCTCTACGACTGCGCTGACCGAAGGTGTTAGACCTTCTAGTCAGCAAATGACGTATTCAGACAGAACGGCAACACTCTACCAGTACGGTGCTTGGGTTGAACTGACGGATGTCATTGCTGACACCCACGAAGACCCCGTGTTGAATGACACGTCTATGCTTTGTGGCGAACAGGCTGCTGAGACCCGTGAAATACTCAACTGGAACATCATAACAGGCGGCACAAACGCGACGATGGCTAGTGCTGTTGCGAACCGAGCTGCGGTTACTAGCCCTATCTCGCTAAACGACGTCAGGTCTGTTGTTCGTAAGTTACGTCTGGCCCGAGCCAAGCCTGTCACTAAAATTCTTAGTGGTAGTGTCGATGTGGGTACTAAGCCCGTGGACGGAGGCTACATCGCTTTCGGACATACTGACATTGAGGCTGATTTGCGCGCGCTGGCTTCGTTCACCCCGGTGGCCGAGTACGGCAGTCGCCAACCTCTGTGTGACCAAGAGTCAGGATCATTGGAGAATATCCGCTTTGTCCTGTCACCTCTGTTCAGCTCTGTGATAAACGCAGGCGGCGCTAAAGGCTCTGGAGCTACCGAACGGGTATCTCAAGCTGGCACGAGTTGCGACGTGTATCGCACTATCGTAGTTGGCGCTGAGGCTTGGGGGACTGTTCCGCTTAAAGGCAAGGAGTCCATCGTACCTATGGTCTTGAATCCCGGCACTCCCCGTGGCGGCGATGAGTTAGGCCAACGCGGCTCTGTTGCTTGGAAGACGTGGCACACAGGTCTCATTCTCAATGAGGCTTGGATGAACCGCATCGAGTCTGCCGTCACTAAACTTTAAGCTGACGTAAGGCTTCACCTTCGGGGTGGATGAGGCATGAGCTTCATCCACCCTTTTTTTTAATCTAATTCTAATAAGAGACTTGAACTTTATGGCTATAAACCGATCTACAACGAAAAAAGAGCTTGTCGAATACCTGCGTGATACCCACGGGGTTGACATGCCAAAGGCATCCAAAGACGAACTCCTCCTCGAATGTTCGACACTGGATGGCGTATCGTATGAAAATATGGAAGCACCCTCGAAACAAGATGACACCCCAGACGCAAGGGCTGCCGCAGCAGAACGCAAGATTAAAATTCGCATATCGTCATCGCATGACAACAATGACCCTGTGTTTGTAGGCGTTAACAGCAACACCTACCTGATCCAACGTGACATGGACGTTGAGGTTCCAGCATCGGTCGTCGATGTCCTAAGAAACGCATCCACTGCCACTTTTAAAATGATTAACAACGAGATGATACCGATCACCACCCAGAACTACCCTTTTTCTATATTGTCTGAGTAGCTTTAAATGAACTATTTCACCCTTGTCAAAAAGACGTGGCAGAAGTGTGGCCTGACGGGCGCGGGGCCAACCTCGGTGGTGTCTCAAGTCAGCATGCCCGGAAGGATCGTCGCGTTTGTTGACGAGGCGTATGCTTTTATCCAAGGGCAACACACCAACTGGAAGTTTCTTTGGCGGAAAAAGACGGGCATTGCGCTAACGATAGGTGATTCGTATTACCTTCCCGGCGATCTGGGGGTGACAGACTTAGCCGCATTGAGCAAGGTGTTCATACAAGTCTCAGGTCAGTGGACGTCTATTGAGATCGTCAGAGAGGAGTCTAGGGCAGCCGAATTTGATAACGTGCCGACGGCTAATGCCTGCCCGGCGGGGCTGTATATACTGCCCAACGGCGCGTGGCAATTTAACGCCCCACCTGACTTGGCGTACCCGGTAATCATAGAGTATTACCGTACTGCTGACACGTTAACATTAAACTCAAGTGTTCCGTTATTCCCGGTAGACTATCACCGCGCTATCGTCGCGCGGGCTGTCATGGCCTACGCTCAGTACGATGAGGATCAAACGCTTGAGCGCGCGGCAACGGTTGACTTCTCTCAGATTTTGCATCGCCTAGAGTGCAACCAACTTCCGCTTTTGACGTTTGCACCAAGTGAGTTTTCCTAGTGACGACGCTGGTTGCGGAAACTGTTATGGCAGGCGGCCTCAACCTTTCGGCTCCACCTCTATCCCTCACGGCCGGGGAGGCGATCCAACTTTTTAATTACGAAGTAACCGACCTCGGGCGATACAAACGCATAGCAGGCTACGAGCGTTTCGACGGGCGCAAACGCCCAAGCGAGCAGTCGTATGACTGCATCTTGTTGGCAGGGGCGACTACCGCCAGCGTCGGAGGCACCATAACAGGCGGCACTAGCGGCGCGACAGGTATTTTAGTAGCGATAGACGCGGCGACAAATACGCTGTGCCTCGTGAATAAATCTGGCACGTTCGTATCCAACGAGTCGGCAGGCGGGGCCGTCATCACTTCGGTATACCCTCCCGGAACCGGAGGTAGTGACGCGATAGATCAGTCCTTTAGCTTGGCGGTGTTAGCCTACTTTAGAGGTCTTATTACCGCAGTCCCCGGAAGTGGCCCTGTCCGTGGCGTCGTGACGTACAACGGCGACGTGTACGCTTTCAGAGATAACGTAGGCGGCACTGCGGGTGTCATGCACAAGTCTACGACAGCAGGCTGGACGGTAGTCACAACGCCAACACCTTTAGTCCCCGGCGGGCGATACCAGTTTACCAAAGCGAAGTTTTCTTTGCCTGCCCTACCTGAGTCTACCACCCACGCCTTTAACGTAGCCGTTCCTTTGCTGGTTGGAACTGACGGCAAGAATAAAGCGTTTACGTTTAATGGGACAACTTACACAGAGTTATCCACAGGCATGTCAACGGATACTCCTAACTGCTTGGCAGTAACAGGCACAGGTATTTTAGTTCTCGGCTACGAGTTCGGATCGTTGATGCTGTCTAAGATCGGCGACCCCACCGTGTTTACCGCTTCTCAAGGCGGCGCAGAAATCGCATTGGGTGACAGCCCCCACAGCTTAATCACCACACCGAACAACTCGATGGGCGTCTACTGCCGACGTTCGGTCAAAGTTTTGTACGGGACAACCCCGGCTGACATGCAGCTAACAGAATTCGATGGCGCGGCAGGGGTGTATCCACACACTGTTCAGCCTCTTGGCGATCCTGTCTTCCTGTCAGATCAAGGCGTGTGGAAACAAACAAGGGTCACCGACTTCGGGGATTTTTCGGGTACGCCGCTGTCTTATAAAGTAGACCCACTGCTAGAACGCTACCGAGGGAAAGCGGTCGCCAGTTTTATGGTACGCGAAAAGAATCAATACCGTCTGTGTATGGACGACGGCTCTGGCCTAATCTTTACCTTTGCGGGGGCCGAGGTCATTGGCGTTTCGACGTTTGATTTTGGTAAGCCCGTTGCCTGTGCGTACTCAGGAGATATCACAGGGCTAGAAGAGATTTTCTTCGGAACCAACGATGGGTTCGTCTACCAAGCCGAGAAAGGAAACTCTTTAGACGGTCTCCCGCTCAAGTCAGTGCTGCGCCCTGCGTTCACCTTTATCGAAGGGCCGGAATTTAGAAAGCGGTTTAAGAAAGTCGTGATGGAAGTCGAAAGTGTGCGTGCTACATCGCTCACCATCATCCCTGAGTTTGACTACGGGGGAAACAACTTTGCGCATACCGCCTATGATGCAATCGCGGTAGGCGGCGGTGGATATTATGACTCCGCGCTTTGGGACGAAGTCTATTGGTCTACCACGCTTGCGTATCTGGTGGATATGTACCTCGACGGGGTAGGGCGAAACGTCTCGATGGTTCTTTTCACCGACGCAGTCAATGAAACTCCCCACACGGTTAACTCTATGTTAATCCACTGGTCCCCACGAGCAAGGCGAAAATAATGGCGAATAACTATTACGAACACGACAATCCTTTTGTCGCAGGAACCCTAGTCGCCTCTGCGGCGGTTAACTCTCAGCTCGATCTTATCGAGACGGGTTTTGAGGCGGCGGAAGCAACGCTTGCCAAAACCGTGCAAGTGCCTAGCGACTTCACAGGAACTACCCAAATTTCTTCCCAAACATTTCCTAACAAGCTGATATATATAAACACCGCAGGCAATGTTGATCTGTACAGCCTAGCCGCTTTTGATGCCTCAGTAACAGCGTCAGCCGACAGAGCGACTGCGTCAGCCGACAGCGCGACTGCGTCAGCCGACAGCGCCGCTGCGGCAGCCAACAGCGCGACTGCGGCAGCCACGCAAGTAGGACTGGCAACAGACCAAGTAGGACTTGCCACCACGCAAGTAGGACTTGCCACCACGCAGGCAGGACTAGCGGCGGGCAGCGCATCGGACGCCGCAAACAGCGCCACGGCTGCGGCAGCCGCATTGCCGACTGGAACAACCACCAACTCAATGCTGCGTTACAACGGATCATCTTGGGTAGAGACAGATAAGCTCCAAGTAGATGCCGCTGGAGTCGTTACTGCGACCGCTGGCCTACAAAGCACAGGCGCAGGCACTGACAGCTTTAGAGCTGGCAAACTAGCAGGCGACACCAATCAAGGCAATAACGGCATCATCATCAGCTCCACCGGAGCTATACTAGATGACACTACTGCTGGTCACATCCACATAGCGAGCAGCACTGGCTCAATTGACTACACTACCGCTGCTGGCTGGACTGCTACTGATAGCTCTAGCACGTTTTCTCTTAAACTTGCAGCAAATTTACCCCTCGTATCTTATACCGGACCCGGAGTTCCAACTACTGTCGGCATACAAATTGGATCGACAGCGGGTACTGTGGC
>Ga0115003_10000160_pt1 | contig 54585 bp, 52 predicted proteins | sample ArcticOcean_MG_C_7_FD_88736 | JGI IMG/M metagenome (GOLD analysis project Ga0115003, IMG submission 88736) | Marine microbial communities from western Arctic Ocean - ArcticOcean_MG_CB11_88 | ecosystem: Environmental > Aquatic > Marine > Oceanic | place: Arctic Ocean: Canada Basin | collected...
AATTAGAATTTGTAACTGAGCTAACAAGTGAATTACAACTTTCAGTTAAACTTACTCATACAATTAGAGATTACTTTCATATGGGGGATAACGATTATTCTCATAGCGAAAAACCATTCCCAGGAATTCTTGGAGCATATGGCTTTGGAGACGTATCCTTTCCTGCAACATTTGGCGGAAATTTTAATGGAACAGATTATGGTTTTACTGAAACAGTAACAGGTGACAGAACTTATGAGTTCTCAAATGCTACAAGTAATAGCAATCAAGGGGAAATAACTATTGTTTCTGACTATGACGGACCTATTAACTTTACTGCCGGTCTATATACTTATGATTCTAGATCTCACAATAGATATCAAGTGCAAACTGCTGCTTGGAATTTAACAAGTGATTTCTCAGCCCACCCATACAATAACGCTCTTTACGGAGGTGCTTTTGGTGCTTACGGAGGAATTCCTTTTTATCAAACATGGGTACTAGGTGGATTAGCTGGAAGTGCAGCATGTAAATCTGGAGCTCTTGGTCCTTATGCGGCAGCTGGTGGCGGTGCAACGACTAACCCTTATTGTTTGCAGGGATTGCTTAATGCTCAAGGTATAAACCCTTACCATTTGCCAACTGAACTTAGAGGTTATCTTAATGACGATCACGTAAGAATTAAATCAAATGCCTTACTTGGAGAGTTATATGTTGATCTTTCAGATGTAACTAAGCTAACTATTGGTCTTAGATATAATGATGATACGGTTAAAGATTCTATAATGACTTGTCTTACAGACTTCGATTGTCCTAACTACCCTCAATCACAATGGGATTCTGGTGAGTACGGATTCTTCCCAACTTATGAGACTGTTAAAGACGATGGCTTAGCTTATAAATTAGCTATACAGCATGATCTTTCAGACAATCAAATGATTTATGCAAGTTATACAACAGCAACTAAAGCTGGTGGTAATAACCCGGTGATTGGATCAGTTTCAGATCCTTATGCCAAAGAAGAAACAGGCGTTTTTGAAATAGGTACTAAAAGTATTTTATTTGACGGAAAGGTTTTGTTTAATGCTTCATTATTTATGAACACTACAGATGGAATGCTTATATCAAACATTGAAAATGCTGGTTCAAAAAACTACAACATTGATGCAGAGATTATGGGCTTTGAAGGTAACATGCTTGCTTTCCTTAGTGAGACTATGAGTATTGATATTAATTGGTTGCTTGTTGAAAGTGAGCTTGGCGATCAAAGATTACCTGATCCAATTAATCCAGGAAATGCAGTCGCTCTTTTAGATGTAAATCCTGCTGGGTTCACTCCAGGTGTTGCCGGTTGTGCAACAGCCATAGGTCTTTGTACACCAACTGCTTTAGGTGCTGGTCTTCAAAGTTTGCCTTATGATCCTGCTGGAGCGGTTACATATGGTTGGGCCGTAGGCGCTGATGGCAACCCAATGTTAATATTTAAATCTGCTGGATATCTATGTTTACAACCTTTCAATCCTCTTGGAGGAGTGCCATGTACTGGTGCAGGTCTAGGTGGAACTGTAGACATAAGTGGTAATTCATTACCTCAGTCTCCTAAGTCCTCATTTGGTATAGGTGTAAATAAAGATATGATAAATGATAATTCAGTTACATCACTTAGAGTGTCTTATAGATACCAGGGTGAAAGAGAAGGTAACGTCTTTAATCAAGATAGAGCAAGAATGCCTGAAACTAAATACTGGGATATGTCAGCTACTTACAGACCAAATGGTTCTGACTGGTATGTTCGTGTATACGGTAAAAACTTAGCTGATGATCAGTTCGTTGGAACTTGGGCTGCATCTAGCGCGCTTCAAGGTGGAGCACAATTCTCTACCTATACAGATCCTAGAACATACGGTCTTGAGTTTGGAACTAGCTTCTAGTTAAAAGGATTAGTTAATTAAAAGGCTGGTTTACCAGCCTTTTTTTTGTGTTGTAAAAATAATCTAATAGATCATGAAATACCAATTATATTTATATATATAATTTGTATGCAATTTTTAGTTAATTTTCTCTCTAATTAGCCTACTCTACGATTTGTAAATAGACATTCACAAGGGGAAATCATGTCAAATATAAAATTATTTTTAAAAAATGCGTTACTACTTAATATAGTATTCATCTCTGTTGCAGCTTCTGCACAAGAGATCGAGGAAGTAGTTGTTACCGCAACCAAGAAAGCAGAATCTATTCAAGATCTTGCTTTATCAATTGAAGCTTTTTCAAGCGACCAATTATCAGCTGATCAAATCTATGACTTAACAGATTTGGCAGAAGTGGTTCCTGGTTTTGAAGTAGCTAAAGGTGTTGGTTCTGGTTCAGGTTTTACTATGAGAGGTATCGGCTCTTACGGAGTTGGAGCTGCTGTTGTTTCCTCAATGGTTACATCGGTTAATGGTCATAGTACTAATGTTAGTTATATGAATGACATGGGCTTTATGGATCTTGAAAGAATTGAAGTTCTTAAAGGACCTCAAGGAACATTATTTGGAAGAAATTCAGTTGCTGGAGTTATTAACTTAGTTACAGCTAGACCTTCAAGCGAAGTAGAAGGAAGTGTTGATATTGAAGTGGGTACTTGGGGTAAGCAAACAACTAATGCTGTTATAAACCTTCCTCTTTCAGATTCTGTAAGAACAAGATTGGCTGTTATGTCTAATAAAAGAGATGGAATGGTCACTAACGGTGCTACTGGAAATAAAATGGATGACAGAAATGATCTAGGTCTTAGACTTTCACTAGATTGGGATATTTCTGATACAACACAATTAAAATTAACTTATTCAGAGCAATCTAGTGATGACAACAGACCACAAGAAGAAGTCACTTTTTGTAAACAAGATCAGTTTTATGGATGTAGTCCTTATGAAAGAGGCAGTATAAACACTGCTGCAGATACAAGAGGTCACGTTGCTGGTTTATTTGGATTTCTTGGACTACTAGATTCTGGAGTAATTGCAAATAGATACGGTGCTTCATTGTCTGATGGATTTGGTACTTTATACCTTGATAGAGAGCCTACGCATGAGCAAGATGTTTCAATTGCAAATTTAGAGCTTAACCATGATATTAATGACTCATTAAGAATGATTATTAAGTACTCTTATGATAATAGAGATTTTCATCAAATGAATGATGATGACGGTAGTATATCTTCTGCTCCATTAACAGGTGCTTTAGCAGCTCTTGGATTGCCTCCAATTTCAGCAAATTTATGTTTTGGTGGCCAAAAACAATTCTGTGAAGTAGTTACTACTGATAGAGCTTATAACTTTTCTGACGTGAGTACTTGGTCTGACCAAGCAGAAATTAACTTAGTTTCAGACTATGACGGTCCTGTTAACTTCACTGTTGGTTACTACAATTATGATCAAAGAAATGATAACGAGTACAGAGTTCAAACTGCTGGTACTCAAATCATGACAAGTTTTGCAAATCATCCTTACAATGCAGTTATGCAAAGCCTTGGTTTAGATTGGTCTAAAAAAGGTGGAGTTGCATTTTATCAGTCTGTATTAGGCGCTGCTGCCACTGGTTTTGCTGATATGGCTGCTGTTATGGCTGTCTATGGCAATCCTGATGCTGTTGTTCCTTGGGACCTTGGTGGAACTATTAGTGATCAGCACGTAAGAATTAAATCAAAAGCTTTATACGGTGAGTTGTATGTTGATCTTTCAGATGCAACTAAACTTACTTTAGGTGCTCGTTATAATGACGATACTGTTGCAAGTATGAACTACAACGATTTAGCTGGGCAGCTTTGGGTTGCATATGGCGGACCTTCTAAACCAGATGTTAATAGAATGGATTTAGGATATAGCCAATATAAAGTTCAAACAGATGATGCTTTTGCTTATAAAATTGCATTACAGCATGATATTTCAAACGACATAATGGTTTATGGTAGCTACAGTACTGCTATAAAAGCTGGTGGTGTTAATGCAGGATCAAATCCTGATACTTATGACCAAGAAGAAACTGGAGTTCTAGACTTTGGTATAAAAAGCATTTTACTTGATGGAGCAATGCTTTTAAATATGAATATATTCCATAACAATAATCAAGGGATGTTATTAGCTACTATTGAAGATCAAGGATCACATAACTACAATGCCGATGCTGAAATCATGGGTTTTGAAGGCCTTATGTCCTTATACCTATCAGAAACTAGCTTGGTTGAATTTAGCTGGTTAAAAGCTAAAAATGAAATCACTAATGACACTATGGCTGTTAATTACATGAATCCAACAAATGCCACTGGAACTGCTGCATATCTTGGTAATCTTGATGCTATCGGTGGTTTAACAGGTGCTGTTGGTAACAATGGTGTAGTTGCATTTAAATCAGCTGGATATAATTGTACGGTTCCATTCTCATTCTCAGCTGGCTGTCCTGCAGCTGCTGGTACTGAAGTAAACCTTAACGGTTTTGATTTACCAGGAACTACTGACTTGTCATACAGTTTAGCTTATACACAAATGATCAATACTGATAATGGAATGACTTCAGCTAGAATTGCTTACAGATTCAGAGGAGCTGCTAACGGCGATCCTTTTGGAATGTCTAGATTTGATATCCCTGAGCAAAAAACATGGGATCTTGTAGTTAAGCATGAGCCTAATGACGCTGATTGGTATGTATCTTTATATGCTAAGAATCTTGCTGACGACAGACAGTTAAATTCAATCCGTGCAGCTAGTAACCTTCAAGGTGGTCAGCTATACGGTTCATTTACTGACCCAAGAACATGGGGTCTTAAGTTTGGTACGTCTTTCTAGAATTTAAAAAAGATATTTTAAAAGCCCAGTTTACTGGGCTTTTTTTTTAGCCCATACTATCTATATTATGAATCCATTACCTTATTTATCTGATCCAATAACTGTTTCTCAGGATATGTGTGATCACAATAAACACATGAATGTTAACTACTATTACAAAATGTTTGATAGCTGTTACACCTCTATGTATATTAAAGAACTAGATTTTAGCCCTGAGTATGTAGAAAGCGGTTTTTCAACTTTTACCCTTGAGGATAGTATTAGGTACCTTAAAGAATTCAGACTCGGAGATAAGGTATATCCATCATTTTATTTATATAACGTTAACAACAAACTACTGCATTTTGTTGGAATACTCCTAAACGAAGAGGGTGACCTTGCGGCTATATTTGAAACTGTTCTTGGGCACATGGACCTGAACGCAAGAAAGGTTACCGATTTTGATGATAATAGGCTTAAGAATTTATTAAACTATCAAGCTGCTAATAAAATTAATGAGAATTTTCCCTTTAATCTGAAGCTAAAAATAAGAGATTTATAAATGTTAGCTAAAATTCAATTATTTTTATTTTTCATCCTGTTAATACCCAATCTTTACTCTGAGTCTTTTAGTATTATGAATCTTAATGCTCAAAACCTTTTCGATACCTTAGACGATGTAGATAAGGACGATAAGGCTTTTCTCCCCATTGAAAATAAAGAATCTTTTGAACATATAAATTCATGCCATAACATTAATGTAAAGGCGTGGAGAATGGAGTGTCTATATTTGGATTGGAATGAAGACACCAAGAATGCAAAGCTGGCCAATCTTGTTAAAAATATTATTTCTTATGACAATACTGGCGCTGATATTATTGCATTGCAAGAAGTTGAAAATAATAATATTTTAGAACAACTTTATATTCTGCTTAAGCCTTATGGATATATTGATTATGTTCTTGTTGAGGGAACTGATAAGAGAGGTATTGATAATGCTTTTATTTCCAAATTCAAAATGTCAGATCCAAAACTTCATTATGTTAAGTTCTCTCCTCAATTTGAAAAAAAAGATACGCGCCCAATTCTTGAAGCTAGCATATTTTTAAATAACAAAAAAATAAGGATATATAACGTTCATTTCCCATCAAATTTTAATGATCTACAGATGAGGATTGAATCATTTGATTTATTAAAAGAACTTCAACTTTATCATTCCGATGCTTCTATTGCACTTGGTGATTTCAACCTTAACTCTAAAGACGATCTTAAAGAAGGTGTTTATAAGAATCAGGAAGATCAATGGTATGTAGCCCATAGGGAAGGGTGCTTGTCCTGCAAAGGCTCTTACTATTATAGTTACGGGAAGTCTTGGGATTTTCTTGATACTATATTTGTTTCAAGAGATAGAGGTGTATCTTTTGATAAAGATAGTATCAACGTTTTAAAAACAGACTTTAATACCTATAAAGACTCAGGTAAGCCTCACAGGTTTGATCCTAAGACAAAAAAAGGTGTCTCTGATCACTTTCCAATGGTTGCTAGAATTAACTTAAATTAAGCTTATTTCTAAGTCTGTGATTCCAAAGATGGGCTGCAATAAGCATTGATCCGCTTAATAAAGTTGTAACAACCTCAAGCGTAGTATTTAGAAATAATGCCACAAGAAGGCCTATAGTTCCAATCAATCCTAAAGCCATAGGCTCTAATCTTTTGTGGTCAAAGTAGGCTGAAGGAAAGCTTACTAGGCCTACAATAAAAACAAATACTAATAAAATAGGGTGAACTAACTCTTCAGAAAGGCTTAAAAAACTTGCCGATCCAACACCACCCCAAATCAATAAGCTAAACAGTACGCAATGAACTACACAGAGCCCTGAAAAAAATATTCCTAGTTTATCTTTCATGAAGTGGTTATAAAGAAGAAAATTTACTTTCTCCAGCCACCTCTATCAAATATTCTTAGATAGGTAAGCTGATCATGGTCAGAGTCGTTAATTACTTTGCAGTAGTCACCTGATTCTATAAGAATAACATCACCAGAAGATAGGTCGTATGAGTCTTTATGCTCAATTCCATAGGATGGATTAGATCCATGCCCCTCATCAGAATTTGCATATTCAACAACCTCCATAGTTCCTCTTCCGTTGGTAATAATATAGACAACATCTGAATCAATTAACTTGTGGCCATGCGTAGATTTACTAGGTTGGATTACAGTTTTACTTGCAATAACTCTTTGTAAAAGGTCGTTTGTCCATACAGCATAATCTTCATTAACATTATGAGGTGATCCGCCAATTCTAAAATTATTATATTTTTTTGCCATGGTTTTATTATCGTTAAAATCTCAATTATAGTTATTTAGGTAGAACATGCTAGTAATATCAAGCTATAACTATTGTTATTTATATTTTTTTCAATATAATAATTTTACGCCTTTTGATTTCAGCTTGCCGGCGTTCTAAATTGGCTAAAGAGAGAACCTAGAACTAATACTTCCCTTTATGCTGAATTTTTAACTTTATTTAAAGGATTCATTATGAGCAAAATATATACAAACCCTGAAACAATTGGTCTCCATGCAGGGTGGAGAAAGGACGAAAACACAAACTCAGTTGCTGTTCCTATTCATCAAACTTCAAGTTTCCTATTTGATGACTGTGATCACGCTGCTAACCTTTTTTCTTTATCTGAATTAGGAAATATTTATTCAAGAATAATGAATCCTACTTGCGCAGTTTTAGAAGATAGAATTGCAGCCCTAGAAGGCGGTGTCGGTGCTTTGGCTGTAGCCTCAGGACAGGCTGCTTCGGCAATGGCTATTCAAAATATTGCTAAAAATGGCGATAATATAGTTGCTTCTTCTCATCTATATGGAGGAACTTACAACCAATTTAAAAATTCAATGTCAGATATGGGTATTGAGGTTAGGTTTGTTGATCCAGCTGATCCACAGAACTTCCTAAATGCTACGGATGATAAGACCAGGGCTTATTATGGAGAGGTTTTACCTAATCCAAGTTTTGAAGTATTTCCTATTTCAGAGGTTGCCGAATTAGGAAGACCTTTAGGAATTCCATTAATTGTAGATAATACTGCCGCTCCTGTTATTTGTAAGCCATTTGATCATGGTGCTGCAATAATAATTCACTCAACAACTAAATTTATTGGCGGTCACGGTACTTCAATTGGTGGAATAATTGTTGATAGTGGTAACTTTGACTGGGAATCATTTCCAGATAGACAGCCAGCTCTAAACAGTCCTGATCCATCTTATGGCGGTGCTATATGGACTGAAGCTGTTAAGCCTCTTGGTCCTATAGCGTATATTCTTAAAGCTAGGACAACCATCCTAAGAGATATGGGGGCAGCAATGAGTCCTTTTAATGCATTTATGTTTATTCAAGGCCTTGAAACCTTGGCCTTGAGAATGAGAGAACATTGCAGCAATGCAGAAAAGATAGCTCAATACCTATCAAATCATGACTCTGTAGAAAAAGTTATATATCCTTCGCTTATGGAAGGCCATGCCAAAGAAAGAGCAGAAAAGTACTTAACCCGTGGCAATGGAGGATTAATGGGCTTTGAAATTAAAGGCGGAGTAGAGGCTGGTAAAAAATTTATTAATGCACTTGAGATGGTTTATCACGTTGCAAATATTGGCGATTCTAGAAGTCTTGCTATTCATCCAGCAAGTACTACGCATAGCCAACTTACACCTGAAGAGCTAGCATCAGCAGGAGTTTCTCCGAGCTTTGTAAGGCTTTCGATTGGTTTGGAACATATAGATGATATTATTGCTGACTATGAACAAGCACTATCTAAAATCTAAATAATATTTTGAGTCAAGAATTAGTTACATACATAGTTCTTGGCTCAAAAACTAGATTAAAGAATGTAAAATTACCTCCTGCGAATAAGTACGAGGAATATATTTTATCAAATCAAACCGAATCTCTATCAAGTGAAAATGATTTAGATCTATTAATCTCTAGTGCAAAAGGGGAGATAATTGTTCTTCTTCCCCCATCTTCCTTTCCAAATACTGATGCCAAAGATGCATTGAAAAAAATTGCCTTAATAGGGCTATCTTCTTGGGGTTGGTTTGAGTTTAGCCAGGCAAGAAAAAATATCATACAAAATATAAAAAGAGTTACTACTATAGTAAGAAGCATACCTAATCTCGAGCAGGGTATTTATTTTAGCAAGCGCTTATATTTTTCAGTTGGAGGAATGGGTGTCTTTGATTCATCTCATTTTTCAGAAATTTCAAAAAGATTTTATTCAAGAATAGATCCACAAAAACCACTTCCTGCTCTTATAATAAGAACTAAGAATCTTAATTTAGATTAATGACAATGACATATCTTTTTAAAGCAGAAAACCTGAGCTATAAAATTAATGAAAAAAAGCTCTTTCAAAATATATCTTTTGAAGTAAATTCTGGCTCAGCAATACATATCACTGGATCTAATGGGTCGGGAAAGACAACTTTACTAAGAATTATATTAGGCATATCCAAACCAACTAAAGGGTTTATTGAGGCAAAATTAACTTCTGATATATGCTATTTAGGTCATAAAAATGCCTTAAAACAGTATCTTACAGTTGAAGATAATTTAATTCTCCAAAACCTTAAGCTCAATGAGAGTGTCTATACTTTGCTTAAAGACATAGATTTATATGATAAGTTGGATGTGGTTGTATCTAGTCTGTCATTTGGACAGCAAAAGAAATTAGCCTTGTTAAAAATTTTTCTTAACAAGTCAGAATTATTAGTTTTGGATGAACCCTGTGTAGGTTTAGATGATGAGGCTCAATCTTTTCTGACTTCATTTCTTCGGGATGAGTTAGATAAAAATAAATCAATAATTTTTTCTTCTCATATTAATTTGAATATAGATGCCAAATCTATCAGCCTTAATATTTAAAAAAAATATGAATATCTTATATTTTGAACTTCTCAAGCTAAGAAAAAAATCTAGAGGTTGGTTGGGGCCAATCCTTGTTTTTATTTTAATAATGACAGCCTTTCCTTTAACCGTAGAATTCTTAAATAAAGATTTAGAACAGGCTTTTTTTTCAATATTATGGATTGCTGTTCTTCTGGTGATGATGCTTGCAACAGAAGATATCTTTCTAGAAGATTATAATGATGGCTCTTTAGAGCAATTGGTTATTCATACCAAATCTTTGTCATTTATAATTGGAGCTAAGATTTTAATTTATTGGTCTCTTATAGGAGTTCCTGTTTCAGTTATAGGTTCCATATACTGTCTAGGCATAACATCGTCACATGAGACGGCCTTACTTATCTTCCCAGTACTTCTTATCTCTTCATATATTTTTTTAAATTTATTTTGTTTTGGTAACTCATTAACTCTTACGAAAGGCTCTGTTTTAGGGACTCTTATAACAATGCCCTTACTTCTTCCCTTATTGGTAGTTTTAGGAAAAGTTGTTATAGCTATTAACCTAGGCTTAAATTATTTTGATTTTCTAATTCTACTTTTAGGAGTCTTATCAATTATAATAGTCATAATTCCATTAATTATTTCATTTGTTATTAGAGCGCATTTAGAATAATTTTTTATTAACTGGCACAGCTAAATATAGTGATAAAAAAGTTTATACATCAATTCGCCTCTCCAAAAACTTATTTAATGCAGGTAGATAAAGCTTATTCATACATATTTCTTACTTCGCTAATAATTTATCTTGTTGCTATTTTTTGGGGTTTATTCCTAACGCCTGAAGATTTCGTTCAAGGTAATTCCTACAGAATCATATACCTTCATGTGCCTGCATCATTTATCTCTCAATCACTGTATCTTGGGATGGCTTTTGCTAGTGCTATTTTTTTAATTTGGAAAGTTAAATTATCAGCTTATCTTGTCAGATCTATTGCTCCAATAGGTGCCATAACAACTTTTATTGCATTGGTCTCAGGATCAATTTGGGGCATTCCAACATGGGGAACTTGGTGGGTATGGGATGCTAGAATTATTTCAACATTAATACTATTTATTATGTATTTAGGCCTAATTTCACTTCATGACTCTTTCACTAATAATGAAAAAGCTGATAAATTTTTAGCCATTCTGGTTTTAGTTGGCTCTGTAAATATTCCAATAATTAAAATGTCAGTAGAGTGGTGGAGTACCTTACATCAAACTGCCTCAATCACCATAAGCGATAAGCCAGCTATCGATACATTGATGCTTTATCCCTTATTTGCTTCTGTTATAGGCTTTTCCGGATTAGTTTTATGTTTAGTACTCCTATCCTCTAAATTACAAATATTGAATCGTGAGAGAAATAAGTCTTGGGTAAAAAAATATGTTTAATTTTGCTTTTAGCTCTATTTCCGAAGCAATAATAATGGAGAGCCAAAATGGGCAAAACCATGGATTATATGTATGGAGTGTTTTTGGTATAGTTTTTGGAACTTTAATAATAACTTTTTTTATTTATAGAATTAAGATTGGGAATCTATCTAAAAAAATCAAATGAAAGCACTAAGAAAAAAAAGACTTCTAACTGTATTGGTAATTTTACTATTTTCGGGACTGGGTTCCTTTCTTATTTTTAAAGCACTTGATTCAAATTTAGATTTTTTCTTTACACCCACTGAGATAATTGAACAAACTGTCCCAGATAACAAAAGAATTAAAATTGGAGGTATGGTTCTGGAGGGTTCTGTAATTAGGGATAAGACAAATATTACTTTTCAAATAACGGATTATAAACATTCTATTGTTGTTAATTTCAATGGCGCTGTTCCTGATTTATTTAAAGAGGGTAGCGGTGTCGTAGCCTTGGGCTATCTTAAGAATGGAATCGTTTATGCTGAACAAATTCTTGCAAAACATGATGAAAATTATATGCCCCCTGGCATAGAGATAGAAAAATAAATGTTAGTTGAGATAGCTCAATTTCTTACAATTCTCTCTACAGGATTGTTTTTTTTAAATTTTTCATTCTCATTTTTATTTGATTCTAAAGACCAGCATATAGCAAATCTTGTTTCTAAGATTTATACACACAGCTCTTTACTATTAGTCACCTCATTTCTTATTTATGTATGGCTGGCAGTTTCAGATAATTTCTCTGTACTTTATATAGCTCAGCATTCAAATTCTAATCTTCCTATTTTTTATAAAATAACATCAATTTGGAGTGCCCATGAGGGATCTATGTTTCTTTGGATATTATTTCTAGTTCTTTGGGGTGCCTTGTTTAATTTTGTTACGGATAATTTACAAGATTTAAAAGTAAAAAGCATGGGAATAATATCAATTATTATTGTTGGATTTCTTCTCTTTCTTCTTCTCACATCAAACCCCTTTGAGACTATTTTGCCCATAGCTCCAGCCAATGGAGCAGATATAAATCCAGTTCTCCAGGATCCGGCTTTAGCCATACACCCACCTTTTCTTTATATGGGTTATATAGGTTTTGTTATTGCTTTTGCTCATGCTATTGCTTTCATGATTGAGGGTAACTCTTCTGTTAAATGGGAGGCTTTGGTTAGGACATGGTCTATAGCTGCATGGGTTTTTCTTACCATAGGAATTACATTAGGATCTTGGTGGGCATATTATGAATTGGGCTGGGGAGGTTACTGGTTCTGGGATCCAGTTGAAAATGTTGCCCTAATGCCGTGGTTAGCAGCTACAGCTTTTATTCATTCCATTAGCGTTTCTTCAAAATCCTCATCCCTTAGGATTTGGACAATTCTTCTTTCTATTATTGTTTTTTCTTTAAGTTTATTTGGAGCTTTTATTGTTCGATCTGGAATAATTGATAGCGTTCATTCTTTTGCTAATGACCCTGAAAGAGGTTTATATCTATTAGCATTCATTGGTATATTGATAATTGGATCTATGACAATATTTTCGTCTAGACTCTCTATGCTTACCTCAGGATCTGCAATCAAAACTTTTTCTAAAGAGTCATTTATATCAATAAATAATATATTTTTTGGAGTACTGGTTTTCTCAACAATGCTGGGAATCTTATATCCCTTAATTTATGAATCAATCTATGAGCAAAAAATTAGTGTAGGAGCACCTTTTTATAACGCCATATTTGTTCCTATGACAGTTCTTGCCAGTATCTTTTTATTCTTTTCAGTAGAAGCTAGGTGGCAAAGAAAGTTTGTAATCAGAAGCCTTATAAACTCAATGTCCATATCAGCACTTATTAGTGGATCTTTAGTATTTTCAGCTTATAAAATTTTTAACATTACCGGAACTTGGGAGCTTATTTCCATCTTTGCTGGGTCTTTAATAATAATTAGATATCTTTTTGTTATTTGGGATTATCTTTTAAATAATAAGTACTCAAATCCCTTTAGTGTTATTGCTCATATGGGCCTAGGAATGTTAATGATATCAATTGCTCTAAATAATGAATTGAGTTCAGAAAGAGCACTTAATATCAATATTAATCAATCTGACATGTATCAAGGTTATGAAATTAAATTAAGTGACTTAAAATTAGTCAATAATCCCAATCATGACTCAGTCCAGGCAATATTCACTTTAACTGATCCATTGGGAAATAATTTTTATCTGAAGCCTGAAAAGAGAAAGTATTTTGCACGAGGTCAGATCACTACCGAAACAGATATTTATGTCACCTTATTAAAAGACATATATATAACAATTGGCGATCAATTAAAAGATGGTAGTTGGATTGTAAATATTCAATTCAATTATTTTATAAGATGGATCTGGTTTTCAGCAATCATGATGAGTTTTTCAGGAATCATGCTTATAGTTTCTATTAATAGGGCTAAGCGATGAAATTTATATTAAGAATGTTTGTAATAATTCTTCCAATTGCTTTGATATCTTTTTTTTATCTATACATAAATGATGATGATTACTATCCAGGAGCTGATTATAGGAACTACAATCTTCCTCAATTTGAGCTTAATGAGCTTTACTCACAATCTCCTATATCCAATAAAGACATTCAAGGAACCTATTTAATTAACGTATGGGCAAGTTGGTGTATAACTTGCAGAGTTGAGCATGGTTTTTTGGTTAAGTTGAGTAATAAAAATATTCCAATTATGGGTATTAATTATAAAGATGACAGAGACGATGCTATTAATTGGATTAATAAATTTGGTGATCCCTATAAATTAATTATTCATGATTTTAAAGGTTCATTGGCTTTAGATATGGGTGTTACAGGTGCTCCTGAAACTTTTTTAGTGAGTAATGGTGAGGTTCTTGTTCATTACAGGGGTGAGGTTAATACTATGATTTGGCAAGATGTCTTTACTCCTGTTATTAATAAATATGAGCTATTTAAATGATTAAGAAACTTTGCTTAGTTATTCTTCTTTCTTGTAATTTTCTATTTGCAGATTCCTTGTATGAGTTTACGAACCTTGAGAATGAGAAAAGATTCTATAACTTAATTAAAGAAATAAGATGTCCTAAGTGTACAAGCGGTTCATTAGCTAGCTCTAATGCGCCAGTATCAGAAGATATAAAACTGAAGATTGTTGAGCTTATTAAAGAGGGAAAATCTGACAGTGAGATTAAAAAATATATTGTAAATAGATTTGGTAATGAGGTTTTGTATGATCCAGGCTTTGATAAAGGAACTTATTTTTTATGGATTGCACCCATATCAATTCTTTTACTTGCCCTGACAACTTTCTTTTTTAGAAGAAAGATATGATTTACATATATTTACTTGTAATTTTTGCATTACTTCCTATTTTTGCATATCTTCTTTCTCAAAGAACAAAAAATAAAGGCTATATTTTTGGGCTTTCAATAGTTATTATTTTATTTTGTATATTTTCATTTATAGGAAAATTTTCATTTTTAGGCTCCTTTAAAGATCAACAACTTAATAGTGAATTTCTTGCATTAATTTCTGAAGATAAAGCTATAACTAATGAAGCTTTTGTTAAATTAGAGGGGCAGATTAACCAAGAGCTTATCCTTTTATGGGTAACTTCGTATATTAAAGATGCCATTTCACTCAAAAAATTTAATACAGCGGAGAGCTTGATCTCGTTTTCAGAAAGTTACTTTCAAAGCCCTGAAGAAAAATTTCTTTTTTATAATATTTATACTGAGTTGAGAGATGCAAAATTTCCAAAATATTCTAAATCAGATTTAATTATAGAGTTTGGGAATGCTCTAGTTTGCTCACCAATCAAGGGAACAGCGGAGCTTTTTATAATGAATGGCCCAAACATACCAATTGCGAGCGTAAATTTTTTAACTTTTGAGCCTATTGTTCTGACAAACAAAGACTCCTCTATACCAGGATTTGATATTACCTCAGCATATTTAAATCAAGAAACCATTAATATAAAAATCTTCCTTGAGTGTCAAAATTCTACAAATAATTTCTCATTAAATACCTCAATTTTATTTGACCGCAATATGTCGTCAAATACCTATAAAATTCAAGCAAATGAATGGTTAAAAAAGGAACAATAGTTTAATATATAAGTAAAATTAACACTTCAAAATGCAACTTAAGCACATAAAACTAGCCGGTTTTAAAAGTTTCGTAGATTCAACGAAAATTTCCTTTCCAACTAACCTTGTTGGCGTTGTTGGACCAAATGGGTGTGGAAAATCAAACGTAATTGATGCAGTTAGATGGGTGCTAGGCGAACGATCAGCAAAAAACCTTAGAGGCGAATCTATGGTTGATGTTATTTTTAACGGTTCTGAGAATAGAAAAGCTTCCGGTCAATGCAGTATTGAATTGTTATTTGATAATTCAAGTGGAAAGATCGGAGGTGAGTACGCTTCTTTTAACGAAATATCAATTAAAAGAGTTATGACTAGAGATGCTTTGTCTGATTATTTTATAAATAATACAAAATGCAGATTAAAAGATGTTCAGGATATATTTCTTGGTACTGGCTTAGGGCCAAGCTCTTATGCAATTATAGAACAAGGAATGGTTAGCAGGCTTGTTAGTGCAAAGCCTGAGGAATTAAGAACTCATATAGAGGAAGCTGCTGGAGTTTCTAAGTACAGGGAGAGAAGAAGAGAAACAGAAAGCAGAATTAAAAAGACAAAAGAAAATCTATCTAGAGTTAAGGATATTAGAGATGAAATTGCTAGGCTTATTAGAAGGCTTGAGAATCAGGCTAATGCAGCAGATAAGTATAATGCTTTAAAAAATGATGAATCTAAAAACCAACTCAATACAGCAGTATTATTTTCATTAGAAGCTAAGAATAGTAGAGATAGGTTGCAAAAAAATCTTGATGCCTTGAATAGAGATTTTAAGATTAGAGAAGCTGAAGCTCAAACAAAGCAATCACAGATTGATGAATTTAGAACTCAAAACGAATCAGTTGTAGATGCTTATGAAAATGCACAAAAGAATTTTTACTCAATTGGTGCAGAGATTGCTAGATATGAAACAAATCTTCAAAATTTAACAAGGACAGAGTCTGAAAGTAAGCAGGGCTTGGAAAGGACCAAGGAGAGTTACAAAAAGGCAATAGAAAAAGAGTCAGCTTTTAAAGACTTGAGCCCAAAAGAAAAAGAATTAAAACTTAATATATCAATTATTAAAGCTCTTGAGGCCATGGATAAGAAGAATACTCTTGAGGCTAAGGTAAGGCCGCTGGAAATTCAAATCTCTTTAAAACAATCAGAGGTTAACTCACATCAAGAAAAGAAAAATGAGGTTAAAGAGCGACAGCTATCAATCGCCTCTAAATCAGATTCCGCTCAAAAAGATAGCTTTTCTATAGGGGCAAATACCGCTAGACTTGAAGAAAGTATAGCCAATCTAAATAGAGTAGAGGCCCAAGGGAAGATAGACCTTGAAAAAGCTAAAGAAAGCTTCAAGAAAGCTGAAGAAAGAGAATCCAATCTTAAGCATTTAAGCCCAAAAGAAAAAGCACTGCATTTATTAGATACGATCATTGATGCAGTAAAAAGTCTTAATCTAAAAAACGATAGCATTTCATCTAAGACAGCTGAACTTAAAGACTCATTAAAAAATATTTTTCAACTTGCATCAGCTCAATCAAAAAGTCTAACTAATGAGTACTTAACAAGACAAAATGATTTATCTGATCTCATTAAGATAACTATACAGAAGAGAGAAATTGCCGAAAAAGAGTTATTAGAACTGAATTTAAGAAAAAATAATTCAGAGGGTGAATTAAATTCAATTAAGCAATTAAAGCTAGAGATTGATGATCATGTTAGAGGTCTTGAAAGTAAGAGCTCTATTGCTTCTAACGAACTTAGGGATTTAGATAGAGAGGTAAATAACTTAAAACTAGACTTAAGAACATATGAGGTTAACTTACAAAATGCATCTGATGTTCTAAGCAAGGCAGATATTAAGATCTCCGATATAAACCCAAATGAATTTAAAGATTTAAATTTAGAAAATCTTGAAATTTCCTTGAGTGAAGTTCAGAGAAATATTACCGCTCTAGGCTCAGTTAATTTGGCAGCACCAGAAGAGTACCTTACTAGGCAAAATGATCTTATTAAGGTTATTTCAGAAACAGGAACTAGAAAAAAAGATATTGAAACGACCATGACAGACTTGCTTCAAAAAAGCTCTTCAGCTGAATCAATTCTTACTGAGATACGTCAAAAGCAATCTAAGTTCAATGAAAGCTTGAGAGATTTAGAAAATAAAAAATCAATTGCAGAGCTAGATTTAAAGACCATTACAGAGAAGGTTACTGATACTAGATTAGAGTTAAAGACATATGAGATAAATTTAGAAAATGCTAATGTAAAAATTAAAGAATCCGGTCTAGAAGTTCAGGATATTAATTATTCAGAATATGAAGGCATGAATATTAAGGATTTACAAGATAAGCTTTCAGATATTCAAGCTAGTATTATCAGGTTAGGAGCTATTAACCTCGCAGCTCCTGAGGAGATAGCCCAGGAGTCTAAACGTAAAGAAGAGCTTGATATTCAGTACGATGACTTAACTGAGGCATTAGACAAGCTCTCAGGCGCTATAAAAACTATAGATAATGAGACAAAATCAAGATTTAAGGAAAGTTTTGATGCTGTTAACGTTAGAATTAAGGAAGTTTTTCCAAAATTATTTGGTGGAGGCTTTGCAGAACTAACTTTAACAGATGATGACGCTTTAAACGCAGGTGTTATTCTAATGGCTAGACCTCCTGGTAAAAAGAATTCATCTATCTCTCAATTGTCAGGCGGTGAAAAAGCCTTAACTGCTCTTGCCCTAGTGTTTTCAATATTTGAACTTAATCCAGCACCTTTTTGTATGTTAGATGAGGTTGATGCACCTTTAGATGATCTAAATACAATGAGATTTATAAACATGGTTGAAGAAATGTCAAAAACAGTCCAATTTATTTTTATAACCCACAACAAGGTTTCAATGGAAAAAAGTGACCACTTGATGGGAGTTACTATGCAAGAAGCTGGTGTTTCTAGAATGGTATCTGTTGATGTAAATCAAGCACTAGAATTTGCAGAAACATAAATGCAAAGCAATATAGATATATATTTAATCGGTCTTTCGGTATTATTTTTTTTAATAGTAGCTTTCCTATTTATTAGAAAAATATCAAATGCTAATGAACTAAAAGTAAAAATTGAACCCTTGTCTGATAATTTTGATATGGATGAAGGTGAGGTAGCTCAAATTAAATCCCAGCAATCTTTTAATTTTGATGATTCTAATGACCAAGTCGAGGTAGAACAGGAGCTCATTATTTTAAATTTAATTTCCTTAGATAAATCAACTTTCGATATAGAGCAGATATACGGTTTTATGAAAAATTCAAAAGCCAGGCTTGTGCATGGATTTTTTTCCTATAAAGGAGATAGTAAAAGAGAGATTTTTAGAATTGCTAACGCATTAAATCCAGGAACATTTGATGGGGACACCAAGACATTTGCAGTCATTATTGCTGCTGACCTAAATGCAGTTGATAGACCTCTAGAAACAGTTAAGGAAATGGTAAATTTTGCTTATATTTTCTCTGAAAAATTTCATGCCAATATTTGTGATGGAGAAAGAATGCCGATTACCAAACAAATGATTTCTCATATGGAATCAAAGGCTCAAGAAATTGCTAGATTAAAGCAGCTAAGTACTTTTAGTTAGTTTTATGGAATCTCATTTAAAATACGACAATCTTAAAGAGGTTATAAGAAAGCATGATTATAGGTATTATGTCTTAGATGACCCTGAAATTAGTGACATAGAATATGATAATTTATTTAGAGAGCTTATTGCATTTGAAAAAGATTTCCCTCAGCTTCTCAATACTGACTCTCCAACCCAAAGAGTTGGCATAAAGCCAGTATCCAGTTTTAAAACTTATGAGCATAAGAGACAAATGCTATCTCTCTCTAATGTTTTTTCTAAAACTGAGCTTGAAGATTTCTTTAAAAGAATACAAAAAAGAATGATGGATGTTGACGATTATGACTTTTATTGTGAACCAAAAATGGACGGAGCTGCAATAAGTCTTATTTTTGAAAATGGCATACTTACTAGAGGTGTAACGAGGGGAGACGGAACGACTGGTGAGGACATAACTTCTAACGTTAAAACTATTAAATCAATACCTCAGAAACTATTAAAATCATCGTCTATGGAAATACCGCCTTACCTTGAGATAAGGGGAGAGATTTATATATCCAAGATTAATTTTGAAAGACTTAATAAAAATGCTATTCATGCTGATGATAAGGTTTTTGCTAACCCTAGAAATGCAGCCTCAGGAAGCCTTAGGCAGTTAGATCCCAAAGTAACCAGTAAAAGACCACTATCATTCATGTCTCATGGCCTTGGCGAGGTTAGGGGAGCTAAGTTTGATTCTTTAGAGAATCTCTTCTTAAATTTATCTGATCTTGGATTGCCTGTTAATAAGCTTAATAAGAAAGTTAAGGGGATAGATGGCTGTATAGATTATTATGAAAATATACTAGCGAATAGAGGTTCAATACCATTTGATATTGACGGAGTGGTCTATAAAATTAATCAATTCTCATATCAAGAAAAACTTGGCGAGATATCCAGATCACCTAGATGGGCAATTGCTCATAAGTTTCCAGCTGAAGAGGCAACAACCCTGATTGAGGATATTAACTTTCAGGTTGGACGAACTGGTATTTTGACGCCTGTTGCAAGGTTGAGCCCCGTTAAAGTAGGTGGTGTTATTGTAAGTAATTGTACCCTTCATAATATTGATGAATTGCAAAGATTAGATCCTAGAATAGGAGATACAGTTGTTATAAGAAGGGCCGGAGATGTCATTCCTCAAATAATAAAAATTGTTATGTCCAAAAGACTAATTAGCTCACCTTTAATAGAAATTCCAAGTCATTGTCCAGCATGTAATTCTAAAATTAAACAAGAAAACCAATCTGACTGGGAGGTTGTGAACTCATCTAAAGATAGCAGGGTAAAGTTATTTGGAAGTAAGATTGAAGCAGAATATTTTATTAATTCCTCTAATAAATCTGAATATCAGTTAAAAGAACTTACCAATAGAGCTGCTTTTATAAAATGTTCTTCAATTTTTACATGCCCTGAAATGGTTAAGGGAAATCTAATACATTTTGTATCAAGGAAGGCATTTGACATAGAAGGTCTCGGACAGGAGATATTAAGTACATTTATGCAAAAGAATTATCTTTCAGATCCTTCTGATATTTTTTCATTAGAGATTTACAGGCCTGAATTAGAAATGCTCGAAGGCTTCGGAGAAAAGTCTATATCAAACCTTTTATCTTCTATTGAAAATTCAAGAAATATTGAATTATCTAGACTGGTGTATTCTCTAGGAATACCAGAGGTGGGCGAAGCTACCTCTAGAAATTTAGCATCTGCTTTTTTAGAATTTAATCTTATTCAAAATGCCTCTTTCAAGGATCTTATTGAATTAGATGATATTGGATCAAAAGTAGCCTCAAATATAGTTAATTTTTTTCAGCATGACTATGTAAAAAAACTTTTGTCAAAGCTAATTCCACAGCTAGAAATCAAAAAAATTATTAAAAAAAATATTGAAGATATGCCCCTGTTAAATATGCAAATTGTATTAACTGGGAAGTTGGCAAGATTTTCTAGAGATGAAATGAAAGAAAGCTTAATTTCTATGGGAGCTAAAGTTACATCTAGCGTCTCAAAGAATACAAATTTTATTATAGCTGGTGAAAATGCTGGCTCTAAGTTGAATAAAGCGACCGAATTAGGTATAAAAGTCCTTAGCGAAGACAATTACTCAGAGTTAATAAATGACCCTAAAAAATACATTTAACATACTAATAGCTGCTTTTGTTATTCAAGGATGCGCAACAAGACCGCCTGAGAATCCTGATAACATATGTCTAATTTTCAAAGAAAAGAAAAGTTGGTATAAGGCCGTTATGAGGGCTGAAAAAAGATGGAAAATACCTCCTTATGTATTAATGTCTTTTGTTTATCAGGAATCAAGCTTTAAATCTGATGCTAAACCTGAAAGAGAAAAACTTCTTGGCTTTATTCCATGGCGCAGACCGTCTTCTGCTGTTGGTTACTCTCAAGCTTTAACAAAGACCTGGGACGACTTTAAAGATGAAACAGGAAATCGTGGCGCTGATAGAAATGATTTTAAAGATTCTGCAGATTTTATTGGTTGGTATGCCAGCAAGGGATATTTTCAAGGCTTTCAAAAATCTGATGCAAGATCTTTGTATCTTGCCTACCATGAAGGTTATGGCGGCTTTGAAAAGAAAACCTATAGAAAGAAACAGTGGTTAGTGAAAGTTGCAGATAGGGTGCATGCTAGATCTATTAAATACCAACAACAATACTGGGGTTGTGCAAAGGACTTAAAAAAGAAAAAATTCCTATTTTTTGGCTAGTTAGATATTTTTTATATCAAACCCTAACTTACTTATTTCTTCTTTAAAGCTTTCTCCCGCTAAAACAGATTTTTTAGAATTGCCAAATAAGTATTTTTTAGAAACTTTTACTAAATCATCTAAAGTACAATCTTTTATCCTAGATCTAAACAATAGCCTATCCTCTTGCGACTTATTATCGAGCTCATTTATAAAGTCGCTTATAGCTTCGCCATATGGGGATAATGGTTTATCAATGGATGATATTACTCCCAATATACCTTCATCTAATTGTTCAGAAGTAATATTTTCTAAAGACCATTTTCTTGAATTATCAAACTCTTCAAATGTATCTGTACATTTCGGGTCCCTGTATGAAAAGAATTTAAAAACTTTATTATGGGAATCTTGAGACGCTCCAGATCCGTATGCTCCACCTTTTTCTCTTATGGCTGAGTGAAGGTATCCGTTTCGTAAAACAGCTCCAAGAATAGTCAACGCTGGAGCATCTTCATGTCTTGAGTCCACAGATGGGAAAGCTTCAGCACAGAAACTTACCTGAGATCCAGTTATCCATCCATAAGATTCACTTTGTACATCTGCAAGTTCTTGGATCGAGATATTTGGTATATCTGATTTTAGATCACAATTAAGATTTAACTCATTTAAATTAACAGAAGAGGCTAAAAATGAGTGACTTGGATGATCTGATATTTTAGATTTAATAGACCTAAGATGATCTATATAAAGGTCTAAATTACCATTATTTGAAATCTCTCTGGATAGTAGATTTGTATTAGTTATAAAATTTAAACCTGAAGTTAGATCGTTAGTTGATGCAATTGTATTAATTTGTGCCGCTGCATTGCCCATTGATAAGGCATGGCCATTCTGCGTTAATGACTGCTCGTTATCAGAGGATATGAAATCTAGAAGTTCTTTTATTCTTTGTGCTTCACTAAAGTTTGATTCATGGATGGTCTTAAGCATAAGGTCTTGCATTAAGAGATCATTTTTTTCTAGACTCTTACCACTAATCTTAAGAGCTAATTTATGATTATCATCACTAGTTCCTGGCATCATTACAAAAGAGGCTGAAATACCACCAGTTACTGAAGATTGCTGCTTTTGAATTAATTCATAATCTTCTGACCCAAGCCCAATGTCAGTAAGAGTGCTGGTAAATAGATTGGCAATTTTAAGCTCTTCAATATTTAAAGAATTACAAGGGAATAGCATTGAGTGGTAGACAATTCCGTTTGTCCCAGTCTTGTAAAAATAATTTGAGTGATTATTACTATTATTTATTAATGGATGAGCGTAACTCCTATTCTTTGGAATATCATCCTTAGTTACCTTTGGGAGTACTTCAGGATCGTCATCTTGCTCTTGCCTGGCTTCAAGAGCAGCTGCAAGTTCCATCATTTTTTCTTTATCATCATCACTTAGATTTTGAGTTTTATTTAGAACTTTTTGCTGAATTATCTCTTCATTTTTTTTATTATGCTCAGTGTCTGGAATTAAAGAATAATTTAATCTGTGATTATTATTAATTAGATGTTTTTCAATGAGTCTCTCAATATATCTATTAGATTTAAGATTATTTTTTATACTTGAAAAAGCAGAATCTAGATCTAAAATATTTAGTGGATCATCATTATGAATGCATGCTGGAAGGCAGCTAAGCATAATCTGAAGTCCAAATGGCATTCCAGATCCAGTAATTTCTCTTTGCCTAATTTCAAGTTGATGAAGAGAGGATTCTATAAGATCTTGAGGTATTCCATCTTTAACAAGTTCTTTTAAACAATTTAAAACCAAATCTTCTACTTCCTTTTGTTTATTTACATCAACACCTTCTAGGCCAGCTGCAAAAACTAGCTCCTTCTGATCAGCTTCTAGGCCCGTAAGAGGAGATAGGGATTTACCTAAATCAGAATTCTCTAGCGCTTTTTTTAACGGAGATGCTGAGTTATCTAAAAGAATATTAGACATCAAATATGACTCTAAGAGCTCTAAAGGGTTGTGACTTTCATTTAATAGCCAGCTGATAACTACATGATGATTATTTTCATCTCCCGGCTGAGGGTTGTAAAAATCAGAAACAGTTTTTGGAGAGGACATTCTTACCTCATTCTCTACTGCAATCTTTTCTTTAGAAGGCGTAAAGTTTTTTAGAACATTTTCTTTTATATATTGCTGAATCTCCTTAGGATCAATTTTACCAAAAGTAAAAAATGTTGCATTAGATGGATGGTAATGTTTTTTATGAAAACTAACCAAGTCCTCATGCGTAAGATCAATAATGTCTTCAGGGTTTCCACCGCTGTTATGTGTATAGGTTGAAGATGAGTATAGGTGTTTTGACATGCCATGCCATAACTGACTGGAAACTGAGCTCATAGCCCCCTTCATCTCATTGTAAACAACCCCTTTGATTTCAATTTCACTTTCTGGATTATCTTTTTCTGAAAACTCAAGCCTATGTCCTTCCTGAGCAAAATCGAGGTTATCTAAATTAGGAAAAAATGATGAATCAAGATATACGCCAAGAAGATTTTTAAAATCTTTATCATTTAGTGTTGCAAATGGATAAGCAGTCCAATCACTTGATGTAAAGGCGTTCATAAAAGTATTTAAGGATCTTCTAATCATCATGAAAAACGGATCTCTTACAGGGTATTTCTTTGACCCACATAGCGCTGTATGTTCAAGAATATGAGCAACCCCAGATGAATTTTCTGGAATAGTTCTAAAGGCAACCATGAATACCTTTTCCTCACTTGAGGAGTCTAAATGCACATGCTTACAATTGAATTCTGATTCATTGTATATTTGAGCATTAAGGTCTAAAAGGGGAATATATTTTTGATCTTGAAGGTTAAACATAATTTATTCTAAAACATGTACAATTATTCTATGAAAAAAATAACAACATTAATGAGTCTGGTAATTTTAATTGGCTGTACAAGTATCCAATCAAATATTGAGGTCGATTCAATCGCTACTTTTGATTTAAGTAATTATAGCGACTTTTCTATAAATATAAATGAATCTAATATTAGCGCAGAGGTTAATCCAATTATTCTAGAGAGATTTAAGAATAATTTAAAGAATGCAATCGAAGAAAGGGGTTTGGAATTTTCTCCTGAATCAAATTTAGCTTTTGTTATTAATCTAACCAGTAAAGATTCTATTGAATCTGATCACATAAATTTTCATTACTCTAGGTATTATTGGAATGGAATTCAGATGCATAATGACACCAGAACTATTACAGAAAATATCTTGAGAGTTAATTTAAAAGACTTAAAAGAAGATAGTACATTGTGGACAGTGGTGACTACTTGGAGAGATAACTCTTATAGATCTATTGCCAATGAAGACAGTGTTGGTGTTCTTGTAGATGAAATTATGTTGAGTTTTTAGTAAATCTACTTGGGCTAAGGCTTTCCAGAACTTTCTTAGACACCGGGCTAGCTAATCCACTTATTTCATTCGAAACTATTTCAGCTAAAAGTGGTGCAAAGCTTAAGCCTCTTGAAGCTAGGCCTCCGATCATAAATACATTATTATCAATTTCTCCTGCTAAAGGCATTCTATCTGGCAGAGTTGATCTTATTCCTGACCACTCAAGAATTTGTGTATTAACTTTTATATTTTTAAAAACCTCTATAGCTTTTGAAAGAATATGTTCTTGAATCTCTTTTGTTGATAATGATTTATTTTCTTGCTCATAAGATGATCCAATCCAGGTAATTCCATTAGTTTGAGGCAATACATACCCAGAGTGGTTAATTGGATATTGAATACCCCTTAACTCATCACACTCGATTCCAATAATACTGCCTTTCATAGATGTTATGTTTGAAACATAATTCTTTAAATTGACCCCGGATGAAAGTATTAAGCTTGAGTACTTTTTCTTGGAATCAGTATTTGAAAAAATAGGCATAACAAACTCAGGATTAATTTGTTCATATTTTTTAAAATCATGATTTAGCTTTATAGTGATATTTGGATGTATAAGAAGCTCCTTACAAATAATGCTTGGCGATAGACATCCTCCGTGCCTTACCAACAGACCATCAAGGCTTTGATTGATACTATTAGCTTTATTAATAACTTCCTTGCTTTGAATTGTAAAAATATCATTTCTATCAAGCTTATTAATTTTCTCAATCCATTCTTGCCTATAGTCACTATTTGATAGAAATAAAATACCACTATTATCAAAAGATTTAATATATTTTTTATAGTAATCCAGGGCATAAAAATAAGATTGAGTTAAAAAATATGATCTTGAGTCATCTCCTAGTGATAGTTTTGGATACATAGCCGCCCAAGGATTGCTTGATGTTCCTATTGTGATAGATTTGCCTTTTTCATAAACATCTACCTTGTACCCATGGCATGCTAATTTATTTGCAACAATGGCAGAGGAAAGTCCTGACCCAATTACGGCTACATCACTATATGATTTAGATATTGTCTTAATGTGCAAGGGATTGCTATATAAAAAATTCCCTTTTAGCATATGTCTTTTATTGGCAAATCCTTTAATTTTAGTAACATCAAATCCATATTTCATAAGATTTCTTTTAACAAAGCCAGCAGCAGTATAGGTTGCAAAGGTTGATTTAAAATTACTTAAGGTTGAGATTGTTTTAAAGATGTTAGCATTCCACATATCTGGATTTTTTTTTGGATCAAATCCATCTAAGAACCAAGCATCAATTTTATTACTAGGTATATTCTCAATTGATTTCAATCCTGTATCAATTTCTTCAATAATTAATTTTAAAGTTACTTGATATTTATCAATATAAAAATTATTGGTTCCATTAAAAAAAATTGGATTTTGAGAAATGAATATATCAATAACTTCCTCTAACTCAGGATAGATATTTTTAATTTTTTTAATATCTGAAAGCTTCGGAGCATAACAATCTATAGATACAAACGTTAACTTGCCTGAATTTTTATCATATAGCTCAATCCACTTTTTTAATGTAATAAAAAAATTTAATCCCAATCCAAAACCAAGTTCGCCGATTTTAAATTCGTTTAATTTTTTTTGCTTCCACCTTTCTTCAAGGTTATTTCCTTGAATGAAGACATAGTTTGTTTCTTCAATAACATTATCTTGAAAAAAAATATCATCAAACTCTTCTGAAAACGGATATGTATTTTTATTATCTTCGTTGTCCGATTTTTTCCATAAAGTTTCATTCCACAATGGCTTTAATGGGGTTATATTATGCTTACTATTAAAAGCTTCGATCTTTTTCATTATGAAATTTAATTATATATATTTAGCAGTTTTCTTATTCATTGTATCCTCATGTTCAAGCGAAAATGAAGTATCCCAAGAATTCCCAAAAACATCAAAAGTTGAAAAATTAATAGAGCATTCTAAAGAGTTTGAAAGAAACATTTATTCTTACGATACTCCAGGGGGAAAAATTCATATTGCAGTTGGTTTTGGCATAGCTAATTCAATAATGGTTGAGGGGGTTGATGGAAATATTATTATAGATTCCGCTGATAGTACTTTCGAAGCATCCCAGATATACGCCTTATTTAAGCTTAAAAATAATAATCCTATAAAGGCTGTTATTTATACCCATAATCATGGAGATCATACTTTTGGAACTTCTTTCTACTTAACAACTCAGGCTCAAAGACCAAAAATTATTGCTCACGAATCAACGGATTTTTATATGCAGCGTATTCTTGGCATTATCGAACCTATTATTTCTAAGAGAAGCACAAGAATGTTTGGCACTGCTTTGGCTGAGGGGGAGGTAATCAATGTTGGAATAGGCTCTAGCTTAAATATCTCAAAATCGCCTATAGGATATATTCAGCCAGATGTTACGTTTAATAAAGAACTAAAAATTAACATAGCAGGGGTGAATATTGAGCTTTATCACGCTCCGGGTGAAACAAATGATCAGTTATTTGTTTGGCTGCCTGATCACCTTTCCCTTATGCCAGGGGACAATATATACAGAACCTTTCCTAATTTATATACTATTAGAGGAACTACGCATAGAGATGTAGCTGGTTGGGTAAATAGCCTTGATCACATGAGATCATTCAATCCTCAATACTTATTCCCAAGTCATACAAAGCCCTTAACAGGTAATATAGTTATGGAAACATTAACTATTTATAGAGATGCCATTCAATACGTTCACGATCAAACTATTAGGCTTATAAATGAAGGACTGACACCTGATGAGATAGTTAAAGAGATAGAACTTCCAGCCAAATTAGCTGAATCCCCATTTCTTTCAGAATTTTATGGAACCATTAGGTGGTCTGTTAAAAGTATTTTTAATGGATATCTTGGATGGTTTAGTGGAAATCCAACTGACCTAGACCCGTTATCAACATTAGAAACTGCACAGAGACTTTCTGAGTTATTGGGTGGAGAGGATAAAATATTTATTGCTTTAGAGGCGGCAATTTTTAATAAAGATATGCAATGGGCTTTAGAGTTAAGCGACCAATTGATTGCCTTAGAGTATTCTTTAGAAGAGGTTTATCAGCTAAAGAAAGAGGCATTGCTATATATAGGTAATAGATCTTCAAATCCAAACAAAAGAAACTATTTTTTAACATCCGCTCTTGAGTTAGATAAGAATTTTAAAGGTTTTCCTGAAACAATAATAACCGAAGGGGCTGTGAGTGAAATATCAATTGATACAATGTTTAGCAGGCTGTCAGTAAGTTTAAATCCAGAAAATATCTATAAAGATAATTACAATGTATGTTTTATATTTCCTTCTGGAAATAATAAAACAATTTCTATAAGGAATGATGTTGCGGCAATTTCTAATAGTGCTTTAGGCGATTGCAATATTACCGTAGAGGCAAGCGAAACTGTTATTAAGCAAGTTTTATCAGGGCTTATTAGTCCTGTAAAAGCCATTGCTTCTGGTGCGATTCAGGTAGATGGAGGGTCAACTAACTTCTTACAGTTCTTAGCAAGTTTTAGGTAGCCTTATTATGAGTTTCCTGATGGAATATCTTTAAAAGCTATGCCTTTATCTGCTCTTTGGTCTTGAGGAAGGCCTAAAACTCTTTCTGCAATTATATTTCTAAGAATTTCATCAGTCCCCCCAGCAATTCTCAAACCAGGAGCCCCCAACCAAGAGCCTTGAAAATTTTTAATATCAGGATCTTCAGATTTTAGCATTCCTGCCATGTCAAGTGAGTCAATTCCAAAGTTACCAATATTCTGAAGCTTATTAGCACTAACAACTTTCGTTATAGATGCCTCAGGCCCAGGTGTTTCTCCTTTTGAAAGGGCAGACATAGTTCGTAACTTAGTATTTTTAAGACCATTAGCCTCACAATACCAATCTGCAATTAAGCCTCTAGCAGCTTTATTATTGATTAATGGTTCTCCGGAATCATCTTGGTTTTTAGCCCACCTAAATGCATCTTCTACATCAGCCCCACTTGCATCTCCAACGGCTAATCTTTCATTCATAAGAGTTGTTATGGCTACCTTCCAGCCATCACCTATATCTCCTAATCTTTGGGTATCTGGAATTACTACATCATTAAAATAAACCTCATTAAAGCTAGATCCACCAGTTATTTGTTTAATAGGTTTTACTTCAATTCCTGGAGATTTCATATCAACAAAAAAGAAAGTCATTCCTTTGTGTTTGTCTAAATTAGCATCATGCCTGACAACTAAAATTCCATAATCACAAAAATGGGCTCCAGAAGTCCAAACCTTCTGACCATTAACTATCCACTCATCTCCATTTTTAACAGCTTTACTTCTAAGTCCAGCAACATCAGATCCAGCTGATGGTTCGGAAAATAACTGACACCAAATCTCTTTACCTTCAGCCATGGGTGGAAGAAATCTAGATTTTTGTTCTTCAGTTGCATATTGCATCATCACAGGGCCACACATTCCAAGTCCTATTTCAAAAATACCCTTTGGTACATTAAACTTTGACTCTTCTTCAGACCAAATAATTCTTTCAATTGGTGAGGCTTCAATTCCACCGTAGCTTTTTGGCCAATGTAGCATAGCCCAACCAGCTTGATATTTTTTTCTTTGCCATTCTTTAGCAACTTCAAGATAGTCAATATTTCCAAAAGAATCTTCTCTAGAACCCCCTGAGCTTAATTCAGCATTATCTTCCAGCCATTTTCTGCAAGTTTTTCTAAATTTAGCTTGTTCAGGTGTGTCATTAAAATCCATAGCTCTTCCTAATTTTTATTTGATTGTTCAAGACTGCTTACTAACTTCTCTTTCCATTTCCCAAGAGAGCCAATATTTACAGAAAGAAGTTTTGATCTTCGATAGAACATATGACAATCATATTCCCATGTAAAACCATTACCTCCGTGTGTTTGGATGTTCTCTTTTGAGCAGAATTGATATGCCTTTGTTGAGCTTACTCTTGCTGTTGCTGCAGCTGTAGGCAGGTCTGATGAATCTGAGGAAAGAGCCCAGGCTGCATAATAGCAATTTGATTTTGCTAAAGTTAATGCAATATACATATCAGCTAGTTTGTGTTTAATGGCTTGAAAGGATCCTATCGGTCTACCAAAAGCATATCGCTCTTTTGCATAACTAACTGCCATATCCAAGGAAGCTTGAGACCCGCCTAGCTGCTCAAAGCTAAATAAAACAGCAGCCTGATCCATTAATGATTCAAATAAATGCCATCCATTAGATGTATCCCCAATAAGTTCACACTGAGCTTCATTAAGAACAATTGAAAAATGACCTCTACTTTCATCAATATTTTCTTGATGGGAGATAGTAACTTGATTTAAAGAATGATCTACAAGGTTTAAGCTTATAGAGTCCCCTGATTTAGCTACAATAATAGAATGTGTGGCAATTCCAGCATCTGGTACTGCAATTTTTTTGCCTGAGATATGGTTATTAATAACTTCAGTTTTTATATTAAAGGCTGTGGGCGCACATAACTCCTCAGTCACTGCAAGAGTTCCAATAATTTGACCAGTGATTATTTTAGGTAAGATCTCTTTTTTCATGTCCTCATTGGCATACTTTATAATAGCTTCTGTAAATAGGTAGACAGAAGATGAGAAAGGCACCGGAGCAAGAAATCTTCCTAGCTCCTCTGCAACAACACATAGTTCTAAATGAGATAAGCCAAGCCCCCCATACTCTTCAGGAATTCTAATTCCAGTCCATCCAAGATCAACTATTTTATTCCAGAGTTCAATATCAGTATTATGATCAGAATCTAATACTTTTCTATTTCTATTGATTGAGCCTTCTTTCTCGAGAAACTTTCTCGCCTCTTCTTGAAGAAATTTTTGGTCATTTGAAAAATCTAAATTCATAAATAATCTTTAGTTAATGTAAAATATGATTTAATTATTATAGGCTAATAAAATCATTTATAAAAACATGAACTCAGACATAAGACCAGACAAAACATCACCTGCCTACTTAAATAAATCTAGCTCAGGAGGCTTATTTATTGGTTTTATATACATTCTTGTTTTTATGAGTATTTTATCTCTTGCTATATGGCAAAGTTTTGAATCAAAGTCGATTAATACAACTTTAGAATTAATAGATAATAGATTGGTAATCATTGAAGAACAAATCAATATTGCAGATGAAACTAACAATGACTCTCTTACTGATATTAGCTCCTCTATACAATTCTTAGATAAAGAGGTTAGAAAGCTTTGGGATTTAAGTAACAAAAAAAATAAAGTTAATATTGCCAAATTAAGTAAATCTCTAACAGAGTTAGAAAAAATCTCTAAAGACTTGCTTACCATCACTCAAACATCTTCCAAAGAAATTAAATTAAATAAACAGACTATTAAAAATAATGAATTACAAATAAACGAACTTACTCTTGGTATCTCGGAGATGCAAGATATTCAAAGAACTATTAAATCATTAGAAACCCAACTTATTTTAATCGATGATTCAGTTCAAGCACTTAATACTTATAAAATTCAGCTAAATCAAACAATTGCAGAGATTCAAACTGAGATATCCGCCATGGACAGTGATAATTTAGAGTTTGAGTCCGAATAGAATTGACAATATATTCAAATAGTTGTCTTATAACCCTATGAATAAGTGGTTTTTACAAGCTTTTTTACTATTAGCATTCATACCTTTGGCAATATTAATTGGATATGGGGTTTTGGTAGTTGCTCCAATTTTTTGCTGTTTCCTTGCAATTAACTCATATAAGTTTAAAAATTATAAAGAAATGTATATTTGGATGGGTGTTGGAGGAATTTCTTTTCTTATAGCCCTTTATATGCTTGGAGTATTATGATTATTTTTAGAATATTTTTAGTTTCTATTGGCTTATTATTTTTAGTAATGGGGGCAGTTACTGTTTTTGGTCCGAATGTTAATAATATTTTCATTCCATTTTCTATAGAAGGTGCTGATCAATCAATCCTGGTTAGGACCTATGCTGGATTTATATTGGCTTGTGGCTATTTAACCATTAGGTATGTTTACTCTTCATCAAAAGTTCAAATAGGAACTATTTTGATTTACATCACTTCAACAATGATGGTTGCAAAAATTTTTGGTTTTATTTATGAAGGCTTTACTGACTTCTCAGTGGCAACTTTTATAGTGGGTTTCATTTTTTGTATTTCACTATATACAATTCACAAAAGTAGAAAGAATCAAATTTCTTACGATTTGTAAAATTTAACCTTTCCTTTAATTAATAATAATCTATATAATGCTTCTTTCTGGGGATGTGGTGGAACTGGTAGACACGCTAGGTTTAGAACCTAGTGCCGCAAGGCGTGGGGGTTCGATCCCCTCCATCCCTACCAATTAAAAAGAATTTATTTTAAACTTGCTTAATGCATACAAGGATTCCTCCGCCGATAGTTACTTTCTTTTTCTTAGCAATCAACTATCTTGTAAATTTAATTTTTCCTCAATTTAAATACAGTACCAATATTCTTATTGGATTTCTTCTCATTCTATTAGGAATGTCAATATTAATTTATGCCGCAAAAGAGTTTAAAAAAGTACAAACTACAATCAATCCAATGAGTCCTGACAAGGCGTCATATTTAGTTACATCAGGGCCATTTAATATATCTAGAAACCCCATGTATCTAGGTATGGTATTTATCATTCTAGGCTCTGGCATATCTTTTGGAGCCTTATTAACACCGATTTTTATAGTTAGTTTTATGATATACATAACGGTATTTCAGATCATTCCTGAAGAAAAGGTTATGAGCCAAAAATTTACTGAATGGAGTGATTACTCAAAAAAAACAAGACGATGGCTATAGGTCAAGGTTGTAAAGTTTACAAACTTAATATTTTATATATACTAATTTCTGAAATGAACAACTTTAAAATACAAGTAAGACGGGTACTGCCAATATAGCTGGATCTATCTATTTGTAAATTAGACCCAGCCATTTGCTGGGTTTTTTTTTACTTAAAATACTAATTATGAAAAATTTTATCTCTACATCAGACTGGTCTAAGGACGAATTACAAGATATCTTGGATTATGCTAAAGATCTTAAAATAAATAAATTTCAGGAAACGCTTAAGAATAAATCTGTGGCGTTATTATTTTTCAATCCATCTATGAGAACTAGAACTAGTTTTGAAATTGGTGTGCAAGAATTAGGTGGTTATGCAGTAGTTCTTCATCCTGGAAAAGATGCCTGGCCTATAGAGTTTAAATTAAATTCTATAATGGATTCTGAATCAGAAGAGCACATTATTGAGGTTGCCGGAGTTTTATCAGAGTACTGCGATCTTATTGCTATTAGAGCATTTCCTAAGTTTATTAATCTCGATGAGGATTTATCTGACAATATAATTAATAGCTTCTCTAAATATGCTTCCGTACCTGTGGTAAACATGGAGACCATCACTCATCCATGCCAAGAGCTAGCTCATATATTAACGCTTCAAGAACAGCTGGGAGACCTCTCTGGAAAAGATTACTTACTTACATGGACCTATCATCCAAAACCCTTGAACACCGCAGTAGCAAACTCTTCTTTGATGATAGCAAGTAAATTTGGAATGAATGTAAGGTTATTGTGCCCATCAGATGACTATATTCTTCATAATAACTATACATCCCAAGCTAAATCTAACTGTAAGGCAAATGGAACTTCTTTTACAGTAACGCATAATATTGAAGAGGGGTACTCAAATGCTGATGTTGTTTATGCAAAAAGCTGGGGATCACTTAATTATTATGGAAATCCAGAACCAGAAAAAATTATTAGAGATCAATACAAGCACTTTATAGTTGATGAAAATAAAATGTCTATGACTGATAATGCAATATTCAGTCACTGCCTCCCATTAAGAAGGAATATAAAAGCTACTGATGCCGTCATGGATGCTGATTATTGCGTGGCTGTTCAAGAGGCTGGGAATAGAATGCATGTTCAAAAATCATTATTAACAACATTATTAAAGGATAAATAAAATGAAAAAAATTGTTTTAGCATTTTCTGGAGGTTTGGACACAAGTTTTTGTGTACCTTATCTTATAGAACAGGGCTTCGAAGTTCATACAATATTTGTAAATACAGGCGGTACTTCCAAGAAAGAAGAGGATAAAATTACTAAAAGAGCAAATGAGCTAGGTGCAAAAAAGCATATTAATGTAAATATAGACTCATCATTATGGAAAGAAATTATCAAACCATTGGTTTGGTCAGGTTCTTTATATCAAGACAAGTACCCAGCTCTGTGCTCTGACAGATATTTAATTGTTAAAGAGGCAATAAAATTATGTAAAAAGCTTAATACAAAATATATTTCTCATGGCTGCACTGGTATGGGTAATGATCAAGTAAGATTTGACTTATCTATTCAAGCTTTTGGCAATTACAAAACAATTACTCCAATTAGAGAAATTCAAAATAAAGTGTCTGATGTTAGAGGTTATGAAAAAGAGTATCTTCAAGATAGAGGCTTTAAAGTTTCTTCTTTACACTCCACGTATAGTGTTAACGAAAACCTAATGGGAGCTACAGTTTCCGGATCAGAAATTGATGAATGGAAAGAACCTTCTTCTGAGAGCTACATTCTTTGTAGTACCCCAGATAAGTACCCTCAGACTACTAAAAAAATCACTATTGAATTTAAGAAAGGTGAGGCAAAAAAACTTAACGGGAAGTTAATAAATGGTCCAGAAATTCTTAGAACTTTAAATTCATTGGGAGGCAAGTATGGAGTTGGAAGAGAAATATTTGCAAGTGACACCATTATTGGTATCAAAGGTAGGTTTTTATTTGAAGCTCCTGGAATAACAATTCTTCAAAGAGCCCATAGAGCACTTGAAGAGGCTATTTTTACTGATAAACAAAACTTCTTTAAGCCTATAGTAGGTAAAAAATGGGTTGAGCTTGTGTATGGAGGTTTTTATTTTGATCCCCTTACAAGAAACCTAGAAAACTTCCTAGAAGATATTCAACAACCAGTTAACGGTATAGTCACTATTTTATTATCAGGTGGGAAAGCTGAGGCTGTGCAAGTGGAGGCTAAGAAAATTCTTGTTAGTAAAGAAGCTATATATGCACAATCAGCTTCATGGGGTGTAGAAGAATCCACTGGATTTATTAAGCTTTTAGGTCAAAGTACTGCTACCTGGACTGACATCAATAAATAATAAAATGAATAAAAGTTTTACAAAAAATACCATACTAAAGCTACTAAGCGGGATGAGTAGCGAGAAGGAAATAAGAAAATATTTAGAAAGATTTTCTTCAGACGAGTATAGGTTTGCTGTAATTAAAGTCGGTGGAGCAGTTATTCAAAGTGATTTAGAAAATCTCGTTTCTTCTTTAGCTTTTCTTGATGAAGTTGGCTTAAGACCTATTATAGTTCATGGAGCTGGCCCAATGCTCTCTGAAGAACTTGAGGAACAGGGTATTGAGTTTTCTTTTCTTGATGGCCAAAGAGTTACAACTAAAGAAGTTTTAGATGTAGCAGTATCTATATTTACTAGAGAAAATTTAAAACTTACCGATGCATTAAAAGATGAGGGCGTAAAAGCTGTTTCTTTGATTGGAGAAATTTTTGAATGCAATATTACAAATCAATCCTTGGGATATGTTGGAGAAGTGATTGAGACATTCTCAGATAAGATAAAAGATATTATTTCAAACGATGGTGTTCCAGTTATTGCTCCTGTTGGTAGAACCCCAGAGGGTCAAGTGGTTAATATCAATGCAGATAAAGCCACTCTTGCTTTAGCTAGAGAAATAGCTCCTGACAAAGTAATTTTTCTAAGCGAACTTGGCGGTATATTAGATGCAAATAATAATTTAATTTCTACAATTAATATTAAAGATGACTATGAGAGGCTTATGACTAAAGAATGGCTTCACTCAGGCATGAAATTAAAACTTCAACAAATTAAGCTACTTTTAGAGTCGCTGCCAAATAATAGCTCTGTTTCTATTACCAAGCCATTGCATTTAAACAGAGAGTTATTTACTGATGCTGGTTTCGGTACTTTAGTGAAAGCAGGTCATAAAATTAACCACTCAAAAGTACTAGATGAAAATAATATTAATAAGCTTACTAAGATACTAGAGAATTCTTTTGGCGGGTCTCTAGTTAATGACTATTTTACAAACGGTACCAAAGATTTCTATATTAGCTCTTGCAATAGAGCTGCAATAGTAATGTCTTATCAGCATGATATAGCTTATATGGATAAATTTGCCGTAATTAGCTCAGCAAGGGGGGAGGGTTTAGGGAATGCCATGTGGAACAAGATGACATCAAATCATACTAAAATATTCTGGAGGTCAAGATCGAAAAACTCTATAAATAATTTTTATAAAGACGTTTGTGATGGATTCCAGAGGCATGAAGATTGGAATATTTTTTGGGTTGGGATAACTGACACAGACGAACTGTCAGGATGCATTAAGTATGCATCTACTCAGCCGGCAACAATTACATATGAAAGCTAAATTTAATATTGCAATGATTGGTGGCAGGGGTTATGTCGGTCAAGAAATAATCCATATTCTCAATGAACATCCTTACTTTGACCTATTAAAAATTTATTCAAAATCTTCAGCTGGAGATCCTGTAAGTGAATATAAAAAATTAAATTTAACCTACTCCTTATTAGAAAGTTCAGACATAGATCTTGATGAGATAGATATTGTAATAATGGCCCTTCCAAATAATGATTCTTTTAAGTACCTTGATATTATTAATAAAAATTACTCAGATATAACAGTAATTGATTTAAGTTCAGATTTTAGGTTTGATGCAGATTGGCAATATAGGTTGCCTGAAATTACAAAAGAAAAAGCAACTAATCGAATAAGTAACCCAGGCTGCTATGCCACGGCCATCCAACTTTCTATTACTCCTATAAAACATCTTATTGAGGGGTCTGTAAGTTGCATGGGTATATCGGGGTATAGCGGAGCCGGGGCTTCTCCAAATGATAAAAATAATCCTGATAACCTTAAAGATAATATTATCCCTTATTCTCTATCTAATCATATTCATGAGCATGAAGTTCAAAGGCATTGTCATGAGGATTTAATGTTCAGCCCTCATGTTGGCAATTTTTTTAGAGGGATACTAATAACATCACACATTAAACTTAAAAAAGACTCAAATAAATTAGAGATCTTTGGAATGTTCAATGATTTTTATGAGGGTAATTCTCTAATAAAGGTTCAAGAGGACATACCAATGATAAATAAGGTAATTAATACCCACTCTGCGATTATTGGAGGCCTTTCACTTAATAAAAATGGATCTGATGTAACTATTTGTTGTGTTATAGACAATCTATTAAAAGGCGCTGCTACACAGGCAATACAAAACTTAAACTCTTCATGTGACTTAGACGAGCTAACAGGGATAAAAAATGACTAAAAAACTATGGAATACAGATGGAGGCAATTCATCAGATGAGATAAATTTATTCTTAGCTGGAGAGGATATAGAGCTTGATAGAGCTATATTTATTTATGATATTGATGCAACTTCTGCACATATAAAATCTTTACATTCTATAGGTGTTCTTAAGAAAGTTGAGCTGAATAAATTAGAAAAATCTTTAAAAGATTTAAAGGAAAGGTTTATTAAAGGGTCTTTCAAATTAACAAATAAATATGAGGATTGCCATTCTGCTATAGAATTCTTTTTAACTAAAGAGTTAGGTGATCTTGGAAAAAAAGTTCATACAGGAAGAAGCAGAAATGATCAGGTAATAGTTGCTATGAGGCTTTTTGCAAAAGCCAGCCTTCTCGAGGTTAAGAAAATTAACAAAAAAATTGCCAGAACTTTTTTATCTTTGGCTAAAAAATATGAAAATATTCCAATGCCTGGCTATACCCATCTTCAAAGAGCAATGCCTTCTTCTTGGGGTCTTTGGTTCTCTTCATATGCAGAGTCATTTATTGATAATGGAGATTTAATTAATAGTACTATTAATTGGATTGATTCAAACCCATTGGGTGGAGCAGCTGGCTATGGAGTTGGCTTGCCACTTAATAGAAAGCAAGTAACTAAGGATTTAGGATTTAAAAGAGTTCAATTAAATAGCCTTTATGTTCAGAACAGTAGAGGAAAATATGAAATGCAAATCTTAAGTACACTTAAGCAACCAATGCTTGATATAAGAAAATTTTCATGGGACATGAGCTTATTTTTATCTCAAGAATTTAATTTATTAAATATTGATAGTAAATATCTAACAGGCTCATCAATTATGCCAAATAAACATAATCCAGATGTGGTTGAAATTTTAAGAGCTAATTATTCTATTCTTGCAGGCCAAGCATCTGAACTAGAGAACCTTCTTTCTCTTCCAAGCGGCTATCATAGAGATTTACAGCTTACCAAAAGAAGCCTGGTATCAAGTTTTGAAATATGCCTAAAAAGTTTAAATATTGTCCCTGATCTTATTAAGTCTATAAAGATTAATAAAGATAACTCTTCTAGTTTTATTGATGAGGAGATGAGAATGACAGATAAGGTTTATGCGCTTGTTGCCAATGGCATGCCTTTTAGAGATGCATATAATACTGTAAAAAATGCTTCCGATATTTCTTTGTTTAAAAGCTCTGAAGTCAAAAATTATTCTGAAGGATCTCCGGGTAATTTAAATTTAGATGCTCTTGAGCAAAGGCTTAAAAAGCAGAAATAGCTTTTATCATATAAGATATGAATATTATTTTTTTAATCTTTAGTGCATGATTTTTCCAGTTAGATTTAGGATAGTTTTTATGTCTTTTCTAGCTGTATTTATTTGTTTTATAGATCGTGTAAATATCTCTGTTGCAATCATTCCCATGCAAGCCCAGTTTGGATGGAGTGAGTCCCAGGTGGGTATTATTCTTGCCTCTTTTTACTTTGGCTATATCATATCTATGACTTTTAGTGGGTTTCTAGCTGATAAGTATGGGGGGAAGATTGTTCTCGCATATGGTCTACTTTTCTGGTCACTCTTTACATTAATTACTCCAGCTTTTGCGTATAGTGGGTTTTTCTTCTTAATTTTAATAAGAATTTTAATGGGACTTGGAGAGGGTGTTACTTTTCCAGCATGGCACTCAATATATGCTAGATGGATTCCTTTTCAGGAAAGAACTAGAGCGATAGCTATTACAAATAGCGGAATCTCATTTGGCTCAGTTTTCGGCCTTGTTGTAACAGCTATGATTATTGAAGGATATTCCTGGGAATGGGTTTTTTATTCCTTTGGGGCTCTTGGAATATTGTTATTTTTCTTCTGGCAAAAAGTGGTTACCTCATACCCAGAAGATCATAAAAGTATATCCAATGAAGAACTTTATTATATTAAAGCTGAGGCTCCCACAGATTCTTCAGCACCTTCAATCCCTTTTTTAGAGGTTATTAAAAACGGGCCTTTTACTGCTATCGTTGTTGCAACTTTTTGTAATAACTGGGCCTTATTCACCTTCCTTTCATACCTGCCAAAATTTATGAGCTCTTCAAGAGAAATGGGCGGTTTAGGATTGGAGCTTGGATCCAAGCTATTTATTTTACTAATACTAGTACCAAGTATTGTTTCTGTATTTGCTCTTATTTTAGGTGGTATTTCTGCAGATATGCTTATTAAAAAAGGCTATAAAACTATTAAAGTTAGAAAGTTTTTTAATAGTTTGGGTTTTTTTGGAGCTGCACTATTTTTATTTCTTCTTCCCTTTCAAGACTCAATCTTGCTGGTGATCACTTTGCTATGCCTAACTAATTTATGTTCAGGACTTGGAGCAGGGGGGTATGGAGTTAACCATGCAGACCTTGGTCCAAAATATACCGGTTCTTTGTTTGGAATTTCAGGGAGTCTTGGTATGGTTGCAGCACTGTTAAGTCCGATCATTGCAGGTATAATTCTTCAAGCTACGAACTCTTGGACGCTAATATTTAATATATGCAGTGGATTTCTTGTTTTTGGCGGAATTTACTACCTTTTATTTGCGAGTGCTGACAAACAATTTGATTAAAATGAACGAAGAAATTTTTCCTACCATCTACAACAAAGCTCTTGATATTATTTCAAGAAGAGAGCACTCAGAAAAAGAAGTTAGAGATAAACTTTTAATCAAATTTGATGAAAGGGATGTTGTTGAAAGTGCTGTTAAAAAACTTAAGCAAACCTCGCTTATAAATGATTCTAGATATGCAGAAATGTATACTAGAGCACGTAAAAGAAAAGGTTTTGGACCAAAGCGTATTGCTTATGAGCTTAACTTTAGAGGGGTTAGCGAATCCCTATCATCTATTGCTATTGATGAGGAGGGGGGCTGGACCGAAGCAGTTAAAAATGTCTTTAATAAAAAATTTAAAGATGGTATTTCCGGTGACTTTAAAGGCAAGGCAAAGCAAAAGAGTTTTCTACAAAATAGAGGCTTTAGTTTTAAAGAAATTGACTCTATTTTTAGTTAGAGCATGTTATGATTTATCGCTATGTCCTATGAGGTTTTAGCTAGAAAATACCGACCAACAAATTTTAATGAAGTTGTTGGGCAAGAGCATATTGTTCAAGCTATTTCTAATGGTATTTCACAAGATAGGATTCATCAGGCTTATATCTTTGCTGGTACAAGAGGTGTTGGAAAGACAACATTGGCTAGAATTTTAGCTAAGTGCTTGAACTGCCAATCTCAAGAAACTCCAACATCAACTCCCTGTGATAACTGTTCTAATTGCGAGGAAATTAGAATAGGAAGACATTTAGATTTTCTGGAAGTTGATGCTGCATCAAAAACAGGTGTAGATGATATGAGAGACTTACTTGAAACTGTTCAATATAAACCCTCCCAAGGTAGATATAAGATATATCTAATAGATGAAGTTCATATGCTTTCCACTAGTAGCTTCAATGCTTTATTAAAAACCTTAGAAGAGCCACCTGCACATATCATCTTTATTTTTGCCACAACAAACCCTGATAAAATACCGAAGACAGTCCAGTCGAGATGCCTTCAGCTTAATTTAAAAACTGTTGGCGGCTCTTTACTTTCCGGGCATTTAAAAAAAATTATTGATTTAGAATCTATACCCTATGATGACGAAAGTATCGAGCTTGTATGTAATTCAGCAAAAGGTTCTGTTAGAGATGCTTTAACACTTCTGGATCAAGCAATAGCGCATGGTAATGGAGAGCTGAAGTCAGAAGATGTTAAAAAATTATTAGGAACCATAGATGATTCTTTACTAATCTCTTTAATAAATTCGGTAGTTAATGGGGACGGGGAAAGAGCTTTTAATGACTTGTATAAAATTGAAGAGCTATCCCCTGAGTATGAAGCAATTTTAAAAAGCATTATATCCATACTTCATAAGACTTCCTTAGAACAGGTTCTGCATAACTCTAAAGATTCTGCAATTAAAGACTTGGCCATTAAGGTTGATGAAGAGTTTTGTCAGCTCTTGTATGAAATCGCAGTTAATGCATATTCTAAATTTCATGTACACCCAAGTGCAAAAGAGTCACTTGAAATATGCCTCCTAAGAATGCTTGCCTTTAACCCTTTGCATAAAATTGATCAAAGCTCGCCTAGAATTGAGGCTGCAGAAAAAAAAAACTTAAAAACTAATAAGCCTCTAGAAAATACAAAAGAAGTGTCTCCCTTGATAGAGAAAGTAGAAGAAATAATAAAAGAGCCTTCAGAGCATAAAGTCTTAAAGGAGATAGGGGTAGAAACATCTCCCGCATTCCATAGCAATACTATCAACTCATCAGACCACTGGATTACCTTCTTTGATTCTTTAGATATAAGTGTTTTTGCTAGAAGTTATTTCGGGTATCTTTCATTTGATAGATATGAAAATGACATACTTATTTTAACTGGTGGAGATGAAGAAAATAAAATACCTAATAATATTTTTTCTGAATTTACATCTGCATGCATGTCTAGGCTGGGTGATAGCTTGTCAATTAGAATTGATCATGGTCAGGCTAATAACTCCCCGCTAGATATGAAAGATAAAGAAGAGGCCAGCAAACAAATAAATGCTGAAAAAACTATTGCTCAAGATGCTTCAATTCAAAATTTCCTCAAAAAATTTGATGGTAATATTAAAGATGGATCAATAAAGCCAACAACATAAAAATGAACCAAGACTTATTAAATGACTTAATTAATGCTCTAACAATCCTTCCGGGTGTTGGAAAAAAATCTGCACAGAGAATGGCTCTTTATTTGCTTGATAAAAATAAAGACGGTGCAGGTATTTTAGCTAAAACAATGAAAGAAGCTCTAGAGCACGTCAGAAGGTGCTCGCGGTGTAGGATGCTTACTTCAAATGAATTATGTAAAACTTGCACAGATACCTCCAGAGATAGTTTAAGCATTTGCGTTGTAGAAAGTCCATCAGATGTCCTTGCCATAGAATCTACAGGTGGCTTTAGGGGTAAATACTTCGTTCTTCTTGGAAGACTTTCACCAATTGAAGGGATTGGCCCAGAAGATCTTGGTATAGATAATTTTTTAAGCCTAATATCTTCTGAAAATGTACAAGAAGTTATTTTAGCTACAAGCTCCACCGTAGAAGGAGACGCCACGGCAATGTTCATTAGTGATCATGTAAAAGATATTAAAGTTTCAAGAATATCTTATGGCATTCCTATTGGTGGAGAGTTAGAGTATGTCGATGGAAATACCATTGCGAGAGCAATTCAAGGGAGAACTGAAGTAAATGTCGATTAAATCAGATAAGTGGATAACAAGAAAATCTATCGAAGATAAAATGATAGAACCTTTTTCAAAAAACCAAGTTAGGCTTGACGAAAATGGTGAAAAATTAATCTCATACGGTGTTTCTAGTTACGGCTATGATGTTAGATGCGCAAAAGAGTTTAAAGTATTTACAAATATTCATTCTGCAATCGTTGACCCTAAGTCATTTGATGCAAAAAGTTTTGTAGATATTGAGTCTGATGTTTGTGTTATTCCTCCAAATTCATTTGCTTTAGCAAGAACCGTTGAATATTTTAGAATTCCAAGAAACGTATTAACTATATGTCTAGGTAAATCTACATATGCACGATGCGGAATTATAGTCAATGTCACCCCATTAGAACCTGAATGGGAAGGGCACGTAACCTTGGAATTTTCTAACACAACCAATCTTCCTGCAAAAATATATGCAGGCGAAGGAGTTGCTCAAATGCTATTTTTTGAATCTGATGAGCAGTGTGAGGTAAGTTACAAGGATAGAAGTGGAAAGTATCAAGGGCAAACAGGCGTAACACTACCCAAGACTTAAGATTTCTATCAACTCTAATTTTTGTTTTTGCTCTGGACCATTATCTATAATCTTTAGGAACATATAATCCAAGTCTGGGGCTAAATAATATATAGTTTCTCTTCCCTCTTTCTTTCTACTTCTTTTCAACACAATGCATTCATAGTTTTTTTTACCCACAGCGCATAGTTCCTTGCCAATTACTTTATAAAAGTTATCTTCAAGGACGCCATTTTTTATTTCTACCAACTTTATCGAGAATTCTTTAATTCCTTTTAGAAGATTTAATCTGATTTGAATTTGAGCATTCAATGGATCAAGAACCCTGATCGAAGGGTTGAACTCTGCATTCCATGAATTTCTTCCCAAGGCTGTAATTAATTTTTTTTCATAGTTGAAATCAACAACCTGATCTCTATTAACAAACTTAGGTTTTATTTTTACTTTATAGCTTTTAGTGATAATTTGATCATCAGAAATAACAAAGCTTGAATTAAATTCAAGTTTTGCAAAAATATTTTTTGCTTTAAAGCTAAGCTCATAACCATCGCCTAATGTTGCTAGCTTCCTGATACCTTCAATAGATATTTCATCTGATTCAAACGAGTAACGAGCAATATAATCTTTTATTTCAATCGCACTTATATCTATAGAAATTACTATTAGAAAAAGAAATTTATATTTCAAAATATTCATCAATATAATCTCCATTTATTTTAATATCATGAAAAACTACCTTTCCAGAATCTAAGCTAATTTGATCATTGCAGATAAGTTTGATAACTTTAGGAAAAATCTTATGCTCTATTTTATGAATTCTTTTTACTAATTCATCTATTTTTTCATGTTCTTTAGTTTTTATTGTTGCTTGAGCAATTAAGGGGCCTGCATCTAATTCTGTTGAAACATAGTGAACTGAGACACCATGCAAGGAATCTCTGTTCTCTATAGCCTTAGAATGGGTATTCAGCCCTGGGTATTTTGGAAGCAAGGAGGGGTGGATATTAATAATTTTTCCAAAATAACTGTCTGTAATTTTTTTAGTAAGAATTCTCATAAATCCTGCTAAAACAATTAAATCAGGCTTTACCTCTTCTATATAATTAAATAAGTCATTATCAAATAAATCTCTAGTTTTATATTCATTATGATTTATTACTTTTGTATTGATGTTTTCAGATTTAGCTCTCTCTAGCCCAAATGCATCAGGGTTATTACTAATAACTGAAACTATATTTGCTTTAATATCACCATTTTTACATTTATCTATAATGGCTTGAAGATTCGATCCATTGCCCGATATGAGAAAAACTACTCTTTTCATAAATTTATCTGAAATTTATTAATTTATCTGAATTCTTTTTTTGAACAGAACCAATCACATAACTTTGGTAACCTTCTTCTGTAATTTTATCTTGAATTTCTTGAGATATTTCTGAATCTATAATTAATACCATGCCAATACCGCAATTAAATATCCTAAACATATCTGCTTCATTAATGTCTCCAGTATCTTTCAACCACTTAAATATTTCAGGCATTACCCACGAGTCTTTTAGTATTTCAACAGATAGATCCTCAGGAATTGATCTAGGAATATTTTCTGTTAACCCTCCGCCTGTTATATGCGCCATTCCATGAATATTAAATTTCTCTATTAGAGTCATTATTAATGAGGGATAGAGGATGGTAGGTCTTAAGGCCATCTCAGTAATTTTTGTAAAATCTGAGTTAGCTAAGTTAGCATCTTTAATTATTTTTCTTATTAATGAAAACCCATTTGAATGGGGACCGCTTGATTCAATGCCTATTAGGATATTACCTGCTGTAATAGATTTATTGTTGATGATCTTATCTTCATCTACGCAACCAACAGAAAATCCTGCTAGATCAAAATTCTTCCCAACATAATGACCTGGCATTTCAGCCGTCTCTCCACCTAGGAGGGCGCATCCAGATTCGATACAGGCATTAGCTATGCTACTAATTATAGTAGACGCCTCTTTAATTTCTAATTTAGATGAGGCAAAGTAATCTAGAAAAAAAAGTGGCTTAGCTCCACAGACTATAAGGTCATTAACACACATAGCAACAAGGTCTTGGCCAATTCCATTTAGCATTCCTGTCTCTTGCGCAAGTGCTACTTTAGTCCCAACACCATCTGTACATGCTACTAGAATAGGATTCTTATATTCTTTATCTAGCCTAAACATACCGGCAAAGCCGCCTATGCTTCCAAGCACATTAGGTCCATGAGATGCCGAGACATCTTTTTTTATAAGATCAACTAATTCATTACCAGCATTTATATCTACACCAGCTGATTTGTATGGATCATTGTCTATAATTTCTTTTGTCATTTAGAATACCTATTGTGAAACAAATGAATAACAATTTAATTAAACATTTAACAGTAGTAGTCATTATCTTTTCTAATCTCTCCTTTGGGAAGGAGTTTAATGAACTATTTACTATTTACGAGCCTATTGAGAGCTCTTCAAAAATTGAACAGTCTATTAATTTATCTTTTAATAACATGGTCTATAGACTAAGTGGCGATGTCTCACCTTCTAATGTATGGAAGATAATAAATTCTGGAATATCGCGTAAAGATTTAATTATTAGTTATTCTATTAAAAATATTGAGAACTCAAGCTATCTTCAGGTCAAATTTAATCAAGACATGCTGGTAAAAAAATTTAAGGAATTATCAATACCGATTGTTGGTTACTCCAGGCCGGTAATTTTATTTCTTTTTGAAGTTGATACTGGATTAGAACAGCCATACTTTGTATCTTCCAATAAAGCTCTTCATGAGATGGACGAGGTATTTAAAAAGGTACTTAATACTTTTTCTAAGGAAAGAGGTATTTTTCTTGAACTTCCAATTTTGGATTTAGAGGATACTAAAAAAATATCTTCCTTCAGTATTTTATCCGACCCTAAGAGTTATATATCATCAAAGTATGATTACGATAAATTAGTTCATATCAAAATCTCTAATCTTGGTTTAAATAATTGGTTATTATCCGGTGATATGAATGCTAATTTTGAGAGCTCTAATTTTGTATTTGATATCAAAGATAAATTCATATCTTTTTTATCTCCACTTGTTGATGAAAGCTTGAATGAATTTCAGATTAAAACCTCAAACGAATCTTTTGCTTACATCTCCATTCAAGGTATTAATACCCATGAAGATTATCTTGGGTTGAATAGTAAGATGGCAATGATATTAAGTATTCCAAATTTAGAAATAATAAGTTTTGCAGATAATACTATTACTTATAAAGCCTCTACTTATGGCTCTATTAACTCGATTCTAAAAGAGATTGAAAGTAATGGTTTTCTTGATATATTGGTTAGTGAAGAAGACTCTAACTCTATCAATCTATATTATAAAAAATGAGTAAGTATTTTATTTTTATTCCTAATTTCTTATCCATATTAAGGATAGCTTTGATTTATCCAATTCTTGAGAGCATTCTTAATAAAGATTTTATGATGAGTCTTATATTTTTTGCTATTGCCTCACTTACAGATGCGCTTGATGGCTTTCTTGCAAGGAAAATGGAATGGAGAACAGAATTAGGAACAATACTAGATCCTGTTGCGGATAAACTCCTTTTATCAGGAACTATCTTTATTCTATGGGTAAGTGAATATATCCCTCTTTATATTTTTATTATTTTTTTAAGTAGGGATGTTGCAATTTTACTCGGAGCAGCAATACAAATGACTTTAATAGAATCAAATGCTCCTCTTCCTAATATTCTTGGGAAGTTAACTACAGCTCTTCAGATTACCTATATCTTTATTATTATATTATTTGAGCTTCTTGGTGTTAGCATTTCATTAGTAGCTTTAGATATTTCTATTGTTATAGTTACTTTAATAAGTCTTATAGTTTACGCATATGACTGGTATTACGACATTAAGGCCTACCATAATGAATAATCCTAAGCAGCTTACATTTCCTTGGAATAAAGCATATAAATCTTCTTTTGATCATTTCTATGAAGATCCTTCTAATAGTGAGCTTATTTCAACTATTGCTGATTTATCACAACTAGACGATATATTTATATATGGCAATCAAGACTCTGGAAAAACATATTTACTCCAATCATTGTGCAATGCATACAGTGGCGAGGGCAGGCCATCCTTGTATATTCCACTAAAAGAAGTAATTTCGTATGGTGTTGGTATATTAGATTCAGTTGAGACTATGGACCTGGTCTGTCTTGATGGACTAGAGCATATTACTTCAGACAAAGAATGGGAGAAGGGAATTTTTAATTTAATTAATAGCTCACTAAATTCTAATTGCAGATTAGTTTTTGCATCGTCCTTAGAGATAGGCTCTTTGAGTTTTTCATTACCAGACTTAGAATCAAGATTGAGAAAAGTTGCTAGCTATGAGCTATTTCAAATTAATCAAGATAACTTATTAGAAGCGCTGAAGTTTATAGCTAACCTAAGATCAATTGACTTAGGGGGAAGGGAAGCTCAATACCTCCTAACTTATGCTAAAAGGAATCTATCAGATTTAGTAAGAATCCTTGAGAGCCTTGATCAGCTCTCAATGGAAATGAAGCGAAAAATTACAATACCTTTAATTAAAAAACTACTCTAAATCGCAATCAAAGCAATACACTAGCACGCTTTTTTTAGAAGGGTTAATAACTTTTAGTTGTTTTGGAATGGTAGAGCTTATTAATTCTAACCTAGGGTCTACATCAATTTTAATATTAATATTTTCTAGCAATTCATTTAAAATAGCATCAATTGGATCCACAGGTTTTTTATAGGTTTTAATTTTAAAGTCTTTTAAGTCAGCTCTTTCAGCTGCTGATGCTAGGGCATCTTCTAGATCACCTATTTTATCAACAAGACCTAATTCAAGTGCCTTGTATCCAGCCCATATTCTTCCACCGGCAATAGGCAGAACCTCTTCATATGTCATGCCTCTATTTTCAGCAACCTTGGTTACAAACTTAAAATATGTATTATCAATGCTTGCTTGAATAGTATTCTTAACATCATTTGGCATTGATTCTCTTTCGTCCCACTCAGCAGCCTTGGTTGAGCTTACTCCATCAACCTTTATTCCGGCCCAGTCGTATATCCCATCTAGCGTTGGGATAATGCCATAGACTCCAATAGAGCCAGTCAAAGTATCTTTTTCTGCCCATATTTCATCTGAATTAGTTGTAACCCAAACTCCCCCAGAAGCTGCTATATCACCCATTGAAGCTATTACAGGTCTCCCAGTTTCTTTAAATTCAATCAAAGCATTTGTTATCAATTCACTCGCCCATACATCACCACCCGGGCTATTTACTCTCAACACCATTGCTTTAACAGATTTGTCTTGAGTTGCTGCTTGAATATTTTCTACAATTGTATCTGATCCTGCAACTCCATAAGCAGTCTCGCCAGTCATGATTGCACCCTCAACATTTATAATTGCAATAATATTTTTAGATGGATTTTTATCCTTTTCTATAGTTGATAGGTAGTCATATATTGAGATGCTATCAGGAAATGCATATTTATCTTCTTCTTCATTTGGATATTGTTCAAACATCCATTCTTTGAACTCCTCTCTTGTTACTGAATAATCTACTAAGCCTATTTCTAAAGCTACCTCAGCAGCTTCAGGATTATCTATCATCATTTCATAAAAACGATCGCCATAGTTTTGTAATGTCCCACTAGGTAAACCTCTTCCTTCCTCCATCATTCCTGTCATTTTTTGCCACATAGGGTTGGCAAATTCATTCCATGCTCGCTTATCATTTTCTGACATGGAATCTCTTGTATATGGCTCTGGACCAGATTTAAAATCACCAGCAGTAAAAATATTAAAATTTAATTTTATATTTTTATAAAAATCTACGTAGTATTCTCTCTTCCTAGAGAAGCCAAAAGCGTTAACACCACCATAATTATTTACAAAAACTTTATTTGCTTGAGAGCTTATAAGGTAGGCTGAATTACCATAACCCTCAGAGTATGCAATAACTTGCTTACCACTATCTTTTACACTTTTAACTGCATCTGCAAGTTTGAATGCTGATGCCCAATACATTCCTAACTCAGAAACATTTACATATACTGCGCTCAAGTTTTCATCGTTTGCCGCTTTATCAAGAACATCTAAAAGATCTTGTAATTCATGTTGATCAGATTGAGTACTCCCACCTGTAACTATCTTGTTTAATGAAAATGAGCCTTGTCCAATTACCTCAGAGTCAACTACTACACCAACTGGCTTAAACCATAAAATTTTATCCTTTGTTTCAACCTCATCAGACCCTGAAAAAATAGAAGTAACTCCACCTAAGATTGATAAAGTAATTACAACCAGAACAAGTCCAGTCACACCATTAACTATAATTTTTCTTGTAAGACTTAAAAAGCTATCAGCCTTTCCCCATATTGATTTTTTCTCTGTCATTTCATTATCTCCAAATTGTTGTAGATGAGATGATAGAATACGATTAGTATAATGTAAAGTAAACTTTACATATGCAGTCTAATAGTCCTGGGTCCAAACATACAATGGATAAAGAATATTACTATTAAAACTAATTCAATTAAGTTGTATAGATAGAGATCGGCTCCAAATACTCTCAAAGATGAAGATAGGAAATATATAAGTAATATAAAACAAAACCCTTGATAACCTCTTATGGAGAGAGATTTAGCTTGGAAGTAAAAAAAAATAAAAGGAAGAGACCAGATAAGAAAAAAAGTACTTGTAACTCTATGATCAAGAACCGTTAAAAGCTTTATAGTAATTAAAGAAAATATAAATATATTAGTTAATATTTTATATTTCTTAAGATTAAGCATTTAATTTTTTAATTAACTTAGCTAATCTGGATCCAGTCTTAACTGCAATCGCCCGCTCATCTGGAGTTAAAACATTACTATCATTAAAACTTTCTACATGAGAAGGGCCGTATGGAGTTCCTCCTGCATTAGAGCTGCTTAGTTCTTTAATAGAGTAGGGTGAGCCATGAATTATCATTCCATGATGCATCATGTAAGTTATTAAATTAAATAAGGTAACTTCTTGGCCTCCGTGCATAGAACCCGTTGAGGTAAATGCTATTCCAGGCTTGTCTTCAAGGGTATTTGAGGCCCACAAGTCACCAGTTGAGTCTAAGAAATATTTTAGAGGCGATGCCATTGAGCCAAATCTTGTCGGAGAGCCAATAGCTAAACCACTGCAGTTAATCAAATCATCTTTTGTGCAGTATATCTCTCCTTTTTCAGGAATTTGTTCTTCAGTTTGCTCTGTTACAGCAGATATCTTTGGCACAGTCCTTATTTTAATGGCAACACCTTCATTCTCTGCGCCCTCGGCAATTGAATGAGCAATATTTCTAACAGATCCGCCGGCAGAGTAAAAAAGTATTAAAAGGTATTTATTTTCCATATTTTCAGCCTATGATGTCATCCATGATTAAGAAAATTATACCCTTGTTATGCGTATTCCTATTATTTGGATGCCAGAAAAATGATGTAGAGATTTTTAATGGTTCGAATACTTCTTTTGAAAAACTAAAAGGAAATTGGGTGGTGGTTAACTATTGGGCAGACTGGTGTGCTCCATGCATAAAAGAAATACCTGAATTTAATGAATTCTCTGAAGAGAATCCAGGAGTTCATGTATTTGCATTTAATTTTGATGAATTGGATGAAGATGATCTTGCCCCTGTAGCAAGAAAATTTAATTTAAAAATTCCATCACTTATATCCCATCCTAGAGATATTTGGGGCATTCAAACACCTTCAGCAGTTCCTGCTACATTTTTTATAAATCCAAATGGGGTCTTGGTAAAATCTTTTTTTAGACCTCAAACGAAAGATGATTTAAATAATATCCTTGGAGATCTGCAAAATACTTTGTAGGTAATCTTTTTTTAAAAGTGATTCTGGATTAATCCTGACGGTGTTTAGATAGACTGTCCAATGAAGATGGGGACCTGTTACTCTCCCGGTAGAACCAACTGTACCAATAATTTTGCCTTTATTAATGAAGTCACCAGTTTGTATGTATACTTCAGACATATGACTGTAAGAGGACAAAAGCCCATAACCATGATCAATTATTAAATAATTTCCTGCATAAAAAAAGTTACCAGTCAAAATAATCCTGCCTTGACTTGGAGCTTCAATGGGCGTGCCTTCAGGTGCCGCTATATCTAATGAGAGATGCGGAGATCTGGGAGTATTATTGATAAACCTTTTTTTTCCATATCTGCTAGAAATAATTCCACTTGGTATAGGTGATACAAAATCTATACTTGTATTAAAGTCTATGGAATAGGAATTAATAGCATCTTTAATTTTTATTGATTCCTTGAAAGCTCTTTCAGAATCTTCTTTACTTAAATCAACTTTAGATAAATCATTTATAGTTATTCTAGATTCACCAAAATCTTTTTTTACTATACTTATATCCATTCCATTAAATTGAGCAGATTTATTATTAGCAGTATAGGGAATTGGTATTAAAATATAAGTTTGCTTTTCAAAGTTAATTTTTAAATGCTTTTGACCTTGCTGATTGAATCCCCCGTCATCTTTTATAGCAATAACTTCTCCAGGTATTGCCTTTATAGCTCCGTGAGTAAAATTTGCATAAAAAAGAAAGAAAGATAGAAAAAAAAGAATCTTATTCATTAAATTTTTTTAACCTTAACTTCTATAAATCCTTCGCTCAGTCTTGCTGAAAGGACTTCTCCCATCTCCACTTCATTGGAAGATTTAACAGATTCTCCTGATTTTTTTTGAATGATTGAATAACCTCTATCTAAGATCGATAAAGGATTTAAGATTGATAGGTTTTTGTCATATTCAGCTAATTGAGTCTTATTAAATGATATTTTTCTTTTTATATTTTTCTTTAAATTTAAATCTGTATTTGATATTTTATTATTAAGTTCTTTTAAGAATGAGCTAGGACTTTTTTGAAGAAGCCTAGAGGAAAGAAGTTTAATTGCTTGATTTTTCTTTGCGTAGTTTAAAGATATTTTTTGATTTAATCTAAGTTCAAAATTATCTAATTTTTGACTTTGCTCCCTTAATATCATTAGTGGATTCTTGATGCTTGATTTAAGGCCCTTCATAAATTGCTTTTTAGTTCTAAGAAGTTGCTCTATAGACTTTAAAAGAGCTAGATTCAGGTCATCAAGCTTATCTTGTATTTTAAAATAAAACTCTGAAACTAGCTCAGCCGCAGCCGTTGGTGTAGGGGTTCGCATATCAGACACAAAGTCACAAATTGTAAAATCTATTTCATGGCCAACTCCTGATATTGTTGGAATAGGATATGCAGCAATTTCTCTAGCTAAGTCCTCATTATTAAAACACCAAAGATCTTCAATAGATCCTCCGCCTCTGGCTATGATTACAACATCAATTTTACTGTCAGGGTTTTTTTCATTAAAAATAATAATTCTATTAAGTGCTTTTATTATAGTGCTTGGAGCATTATCTCCCTGAACAACAGCTGGACTTAAGCTGATCTGGGCTGATGGAGCCCTGCGTTCAATTGTAGTTAATATGTCCTGTAAAGCAGCTGTTGATTCAGAGGTAATGATCCCTATATGCTTGGGAGATTTAGGAATACCCTTTTTATTATTTAAATTAAACAATCCCTCTTCATCAAGTTTATTTTTCAACATTTCAAATTGCTGCATTAGATTTCCAGAGCCAGCTTGCTCAATAGACTTAACCATTAATTGATATCTTCCGGTTGCTGGATAAAGACTAACCTGTCCCTTAAGAATGCACTGATCTCCATTTTCAGGTGAAAAATTAAGTCTTGAGGCTTGCGAGCGCCACATCGCACAACCAATAGCCCCATCTTCATCTTTTAATGTGAAATAAATATGACCTGAGCTAGGTCTGGACATGTTAGATATTTCGCCTACTACAGCAATATTATTAAAGGTATTTTCTAATAAATATTTTGCAGATCTATTAAGCTCCCCAACGGAGATAATTTCTTTATCTTGTTCTACAATGTCTTCTTTCATATACAAAGTATAACTTCATGATTGAAAATTTTCAGCGTTCAAATTATTTTTTTATGCTTGCAGCTGGTGCAATGCTTATAGGTTTTGCGCCAATATTTGTTAAGTGGAGTGAGTTATCTTCCTCATCAATTCTATTTTATAGAATGCTCCTCACGCTACCCTTTCTGATAGTCTTTAATTTAGTTAAAAATAAAACTGTTTTTTTTAAAGTTAAAAGTAAAAAAACTATTCTCTATACAGCTATTGCATCTCTTGCATTTACATCTGATCTAATTCTTTGGCATCACAGCATGAATATAACATCAGTATCTAATGCAACAATAATAGTTAATTCTGCTCCTATTTTTGTTGCTATTTTATCTATTATAATTTTTAAAGAAGTTCCTAGTAGGGGATTTGCCTTGTCGTTCTTTATAACCTATCTGGGTATTACCGGGTTAATAATATTTTCTAGTAATTACTCTAATGGCAAGATATTAGGCGATGTCTTATGTCTTGTTGCAGCTTTTTTCTATGGGGTTTACTTGTTAATAATATCGAAACTTGGAAAAGAAACTGCATTAAATATTATTTTTTACACTACTTTATTTTGTTGTATTTTTTCAATCTTCCCAACTTTAATCGAAGAGGGCTCAAGAGTTCCCTCATCTAATTCTGAGTGGATTAATTTATTACTATTGGCTTTTCTATGTCAGTTTGGAGGTCAGTTTCTTATAACTATCGGCATAGCTAATATTTCTGCATCTGATGGTTCAATTGGTTTGCTAATGCAGCCATTAACAGCAACGATGCTAGCGGCAGTAATTTTCTCAGAAATCTTAAATATCACACAATTAGTATTTGTATCCATAACCTTGTTTGGAATTTATTTAGCAAGAATTAATCTCTCAAGAAAATAAAGTTTGATGTGAAATAGTCGTATTATTTTTATAAATAAAATAGTATTATTAGCCACCTTAATCATTGATAGTTAAAAAATATAACGTTTTTGGTTGATAAAGAAAGGGTGATTAGCTCAGTTTGGTAGAGCATCTCGTTTACACCGAGAGGGTCGGCAGTTCGAACCTGTCATCACCCACCATTTTTTTGGGTTGCACTTTTATCTAAAATAGATATTATTCCATCCA